>Ga0224506_10000035_pt1 | contig 145460 bp, 120 predicted proteins | sample SF_Jan12_sed_USG_2_FD_169108 | JGI IMG/M metagenome (GOLD analysis project Ga0224506, IMG submission 169108) | Sediment microbial communities from San Francisco Bay, California, United States - SF_Jan12_sed_USGS_8_1 | ecosystem: Environmental > Aquatic > Marine > Sediment | place: USA...
AAAAGTACCGTGATCTATCCCAATCGACCCACCATCGTATTATCCGATGTCTATAAAAATATTGCCGGTACTTTTTTTGTTCGAAAACCATTCCATATCGCCAGTTTGACTCGCGCTTTAAACCAGGCTGCGGTATTTGTGCAGGCTAAAGAGAGCCGCCCCAAATTGGTGGCCAATTCACAGCTAACGAGTACTCATACTCCTCGTCCGCAAGGCGCGGCCATTCACCATTTAAGTCACAGTAACAATAGCCCGACCGTACCCACGAGTGCCGACAATCAGGACTCTTCCGGTAAAGTTCTTTTTTATAAAGACAAAACCGGAGCGGCATCACAATTTGTGAAACCCGTGGCTAAAGAATCGGCCTTTGAGTCGCTTCCCAGTGCCAACGAATCCGGCATTATGTATATAACCAAAGCGGATTTTAAATTTGCTGCGGATGATCCGAGCGCATTGGCCCAGATACAATACCGGCCACAAGAACTGTTGCTGGGATATGTGCAAAAGGCCTATAGGGAAGCCATATATCGTCGTTGTGATGTGAGATTGGAAGGGCCTTGGAGGCCTATTACGGTGTATTTCCAGGATAATGAAATTGGTGTAGAAAAAAACCTGCGCCACTTGTATGCCTTGTCGTTGGTTCGGTTGTCACCGGAGCAAGTCAAAATTACTGTATTAAAGCGTCATAGGCAGGGAGACAACTCGGCTGAATTGCGCATGCCTATGGAACAGTTTTTGTGGAAGTTAGCCTTGCGAACCAGTCTGGGGCGCGTGCCCGAGGGGACCAGTTTGTACGCACCGGTAAAGTTGCGTCGTTGGCCCGATTTGTCCCGCAATGCTCTGACGCCTTATGCGTATCGAATTGCCGCCTTATGGACCCGACAAAGTACGTCCATCTTACATACGGCGGATATACTGAACATACCCTTGCGCTACATTTTGGTTTTTTATTCTGCTGCGTTGGCGGCGGGCTTAATGGGTAAGTCGTCACCGGCACCACAACAAGGCTTTTCAGAGCAAGAGCCCGTTTTGGCAGCGCATTCGCACAGAAATATATTCAAGCTCATTGTTAATCGCTTTCGCGATGTGTAGGAGTGGTAATTATTCTTATGTCCAGCTACAAGATCATATTTACCGGGCCGGTAGGTGCCGGGAAAACAACGGCCATCAGCAGTATTAGTGATATTCCGCCGGTATCCACTGAGGAAAAAGCCACTGATGAAGTTCAACTGGCTAAAAACAAAACTACAGTGGCTATGGACTACGGTAAGGTAAATTTAAATGGTAGCGAGTGTGTCCATTTATACGGTACTCCCGGCCAGGAGCGTTTTGACTTTATGTGGGAAATCTTAACCAAAGGCGGATTGGGGTTGGTGCTGCTATTAGACAATACACGGCCTAAACCGTTTACGGACTTAAGCTACTTCCTGTCTCGTTTTGATTCGTTTATTCAGGATACCCACGTGGCTATTGGTGTAACCCGAATGGATATTAACGCAAAACCCACCATAGACCAGTACCACGATCAACTGCAGGCTTTGGGATTGAATTACCCCGTATTTAGCGTAGATGCTCGAAGAAAGGAGGATATTGCCTCTTTAATTAAAGCATTGGTGTTTTCATTGGACCCCTGTGCTGTAGGGTAAAACATGCCTGCGTATCGAATCAAACAAAACCTGTATTTGTATCCTACGCCTGCGGGCACCTTTTACACTATATCGGCAGATACCGACGACCCCGAACGGCAGTTATTGCAAACCCTGTTTCAGTTGAAATCCAGTCCCAAGGTGGACTTGGAGTTATTGGCGAATATTTGCGGCCTAGGTAACCGCAAAGATATGGTGGAGTTATTGCACCACATGCAGACCTTGGGGTGGTTACAAGGCTGTTCAGCTGCACGGCGTGTTTATAGCGGCCCCTTGGAGCAGGTGTTGCCTCAAATGCTGGGGATGTTGTCCGGAGATAAAAAAGCGTTGTTGGCGGACCAGGAAGGGTTTTACATTTCCCAATGCGGTTTTGACCAGGAACAGGCTGAATATTTAGCGGCATTGAGCGCGGACTTGTCCGGTCTACAGAAAAAGTACAGTGACTTTCTTAGCAGCGGACTGGCTTTGAACTACGATGCCTGGGCTATCCCCGATGCTTTTGGTAACAGTCAGCTGGGTTTTTGGTCTTTATATATAGGAGGGCAGCGGTTTGTATTGCTTGTGCAGGGTGTGCCGAGGTTTAATGCGCCGGTACTGACCGAATTTGTTTGGGCTTTGACTCACCGTTATGGTGAGGCATAGGTCCCTGGAATTGATGTTGTCAGGAGTAAAAACAATGAGAGCAGACATCATGGGTTCTATTTTGGCTGAACTGAATGATTCCTCCGCCGATATCGAAGCTTCCGCGGTTATATCCGGAGACGGATTGACCTTAGCGGCCGTGAGTGAAAAATCTCTGGATCAGGATAAAGTGGGGGCCATGAGTGCAGCTATGTTGTCCTTGGGCGAACGTACGGCACAGGAACTGGCCCGGGGCGAGTTGGAACAATTGATGATAAAAGGTAAGTCCGGTTATGTATTAATGACTCATGCCGGGCCGGATACCGTGGTTACGGTGTTAGCGCGGCCCAAAGCAAAATTGGGTTTGATTTTTCTGGATGTAAAACGGTTTACGGAGAATATTTCCAGAGCCTTACAGTGATTTCCAAAGATAATTTTCAACGATAGCCATCTGCTGTTAGTACAGCTGGCAAAACCAAGGCCGGTCATCACCGGCTTTGGGCGTTTAGCGGACGTGGTTTTGTTGATTCTACAACGGCGCGGTGCCTACATCGAATGAATTAAGTGAAGGTTCCTTATAGGAATCAATACCTTTAATCTGAACTGTTGAATTTACAATCATTTATTGATGTAGACTTTAGAGGGAAAGATATGGCGCCGTTATATTGATACCCATTATCACAACATTTAGATCATTATGGATAAGAATGGAATCGTAGGGGTTGCTGCTGTAATGCTGGTGCTTTGCAACGCATTATTGCTGTTTGTAACCGAAATTGATGCCACTATGTTTGCAGTAATGCTGCTTCAGGATATGGTTTTGATCTCGGTTTTTGTGGCTCTGATGAAGCACTTGCAGCGTCAAACAGACTCGATAGAGGCATATTTCAACCAGCAGAGCTCGCAAGAGGTGCTGGATTTCAAACAAGCCCTCGATCCAGGCAAATATACATTGTTGCAACCTTTGGTAAACACAATAAACAAATATAACGACACTATACTTAAGCGGGTCGATAGTGTGGCGCAATCCTGTGGTCGGCTGATTCCCATGTCGAAAGAATTGGGAGAAACCTACAGTAATATCACCCAAAAAACGTCCATGCTTACCCAATTGAGTGAAACGGTTACTCGCTCCATGCATGAGATGAATGAAGCCGGGATTCAAGTGCGGGACAATGTAAAAGCGATTGACGAGACCGTCCATTCAACCGAAGTTGTGGTGCAGCAGTGCCAGTCGGTGGTAGGGGACGCAGTTCTCAGTATCAACGAATTGGCGTCCGATATAAGCCGGTGTGTGGATGAATTGGCGCAGTTAAAAAGCGATACCGATAAAATTAATCGTGTATTGGAAGTCATTAGCGGTATTGCAGAGCAAACAAATCTTTTAGCTTTGAACGCGGCAATAGAGGCTGCCAGAGCCGGAGAACAGGGTAGAGGCTTTGCGGTTGTCGCCGATGAAGTCCGCGCACTGGCAGAGCAGACCCGGGTTTCCACCTCCGAAGTTCAAGTGATGATTGAGCGGATTCAAAGCGGTACCCAGAGAGTATCTCAGACCATGGACAGCAGCAGTGCCAGAACGGATGCCACCGTGCAACACTCTGATAATGTTCAGCAACAACTCATGCAAATTGTTGTGGCAGTACAAAATATTAATACGGTGGCGGAAAACATTAATTGTTCAGTTCATTCCCAAAGCGAGGCCGCAAAACAGGCCCAGTATTCCGTCAACGGCTTAGCCGAACTAAATGGCGAAGCCTTGAAAGCGAGTTGTTTGCACGGTGTATCTCGCGAAGATTTGATTAAGCTGGGTGAAACATTGCGCGCTAAACTGAGCGGGCTCAGTGTTAATTCGGACCATTGGGGAGGGGCTACCCGAACTAAGGTTAGAAACGATTTTGTCGAAGGTGCGAATGAACCTATGGAGCTGTTTTAGGAAATATCTGTATCATATTGTAATTATTAAAGTTTCCTCTATTTATTCCATTTTGCCGTAAAGCTTGTAATAATTTTTCGAACCTATATATTAGAAAATACTAATTATCTGAATATTAAAGAGGCGAAGCTATGGTCACGGCAGTTACGAAAGACAATTTTACAGACATTATTAACAACAATGACATGGTTATCGTCGATTTCTGGGCGCCTTGGTGTGGTCCCTGCAAATCATTCGCTCCGGTGTTCGAAGCCGTGGCTGAGGCCAATCCGGACGTGACATTTGCCAAAGTGAACACTGAAGAGCAACAGGAACTGGCTGCTCATTTTCAAATACGTTCCATTCCTACCTTGATGGTTTTTCGTGAGCAAATCATTATTTTTTCAAATGCCGGTGCCTTACCACAAAGTGCAATGGAAGAATTAATAACCCAAGTGAAAACCATCGATATGGATCAGGTTCGGGAAGAGATTGCCCAAAGCGAGGCCGTGGCTGCAACTGCTAAATCGGAATAAAACACAACCCTCCGCCCGGCAGCGGGCGGAGGGTTTTCATTTGCCTGGAAAACCCGGTGCCGTATGTTTAGGGTTGCGCTAAAGCAATGTAAGCAACGGTTTCGTTGACATGGCGGCCGCTGAGTTTGGCTTCTTCCTCCTGCAAACGCAAATCACAACTACCGGGATTAATGTTACGTTGTCGCGTGACCACCGGGTCTGTGCCATTGCGGGTCATGCATTGGCTCAACACTGTTGGTGCCGTAGTAAACATGCTGTTGAAATTTACGGTTTTCCAGTTATGGTTGGTTGATGTTGTTCCGGCTTCCAAAAGTGTGCCATTACGCATGCGGTGGCTGCCGGATTCCAGTACCAAAAAGCTGATATCTTCAAAGTTGTGGATTCCATCCAGGTAAGCCCATTCCTCGATTTGCAATTCAAAAAAGTCATGGTCCGTGGATTGCAAACGAATTTGTGCCGGTTGATCGCCGTTGAAGCTGCTAATCTTGGCGATCACCACCGGAGACTGGTAACTGTTTCTCAATGTCACTCGTTCCCATTGTTTGCGACCCGGCTGACCCATACGCAGTTTGGCAATTTCACCAATGACCCGCCCGGATGCGTTATAGATTAAACCGGGGTTTCCCATCAAATAGCCTATGGCTTCGGCAACATGCGTCACTTCCCGGTCCCTGGACTTTTCCTCTTGCACCGAGACCTGCAAATGGTCCGCTGTTGCATTTTGGATTCGCACCGATGCCGTATTATTGCCGGCAAAGGTTTGCATATCCGCTAAGGCACAGGGGGCGTTTCCATAATCCACATTCAGGTTTATGGTGGACCATTGGTGGGTTACCGATGTTGCGGTGGTGTTGAATTCAAACTGGGTTTCTTCACCATCGTAGAGGTATCCCAGATCCCGCGTGTTCAGCACATCAGTTGGTGTCACCACATCCACCATGGCTTCCGTGGGTACCATAGTCAGTGCTGTGGCTACAGTGGCGGAGGTAGGCGTTGAAGCCGCAGCATCCCAGGGCCACATATTGTCATTGGGACCATGGCCTTGACCCACAAAAATGTCGGCGTCGTTGTAATGTGCCACTCCCGGATGGCGTTGTTGCCACATGGCCCAAATACGGTCGATTTGAGCGTGATGCATGAAAAAGATGGGATCATTGGGAGAAGTCATCCGGCCCATATCGCCGCCCACCCAGCCGTGTACACCATTGTGCATAGAGTTGTGTGTAGCGGTCAGTCCGGAGCCTCCTTCGAGTGCCGGGCGAAAACTGCTGTAAGTATTCATTTCCATCGTTTCAATGATGGCGTCTGCGGTGGGTAAGGATCCCGGTCCGGCGGTTCCGGTGCGTCTAAGGGTGGCGGAGAATGCCTGTAAATCCGGGTGGATGCTCCATCCCAACGGGTTTTGTGGAGTTGGACTCGAGGCAAAATAGCCACTGCTGATGATACCGCCTCTTGGACCCATGTGGTCGTCCACAAACAAGTCGTTGGTTTCCTCGTCGGTACCAAAGCCCCAGTTCCAATAGGGTAGGCTGACTTGTGGGTCCACGGCCGCCAGGGCTTCTTCGTAACGGCGTAGGTATTCCCGATGCCAGGGGAGAAACGCCGGACCGTTGTGGGCACCATCCACCCCTGCGGCCGGTCCTGTACCGCCCAATCCGAGTCCCCAGACACACCAATGCATAGCTACAAACTGGTCGTAAATACTCACACCGGATCCGGCCGGGAAAGTGTGTTTCAGGGCGACGACAGCATTTAAATAGCGCTTCCATTCGGCGTCGGATAATAACGCAGCATTTTTCCGGATTCTCATCAGAAGTCCTCCCTATTGGCCTAAGCGGTTGTCGACCAGAGCCTGGGCCAGGTCTTGTATGGATTGAAAGGTACAATAGGGTAATTCATCGGAGTAACATTCTTTGGATTCCGGGTCGATGCTGACAGGCGTTTCTTTGCCGCTGATAAGAAGCTTGGGTGAGGAGGATTCCTCAAACATAATCTGCGTGTCTCGATAGTTTAGTGCGTCCATATGAGCTCCTGTTGTTATACAACGTGTTATGCAGCGTGTTATACAGCGTATGATACAGCGCGTAGTACAGCAGAGGTTTGAGTGAGTTACAGATTTACTACAGGAATCGATTCGGTTGCAGCAGAGTAAATCACCCTAGCATAGGGTTGTTTACCTGTGGGGCGTAAGACACAATAAAATTACATTTCATCCACCATTCGGTAAATCGGTGCCGCGCAATCTGCAGACAGTGTCTTTTATATGATTGCCACAGGACTCATTTCTTGAGAGTTGTACATTGCTTAGGCAAAATGGTGTGCAATTGTTTATGGATTAGCCGCCAGAGTCGGACATTTTCGTGTCCGCTTGCTTTTGTCGGGATGGTTTGGTTTATAATCCAAACTCTGAAAATAATAACGGCGCGGCGTATCAAGCGTTAGGAGCTCGATAATGATAACTAGAATGACGTTAAGGATGGCAGCAGTTATAGTGGAGTCACTAAAAAAAACCGTCTTACTGCTTACGTTTTTCAGTGCAACTGCCGTTATGGCCGAGCCGCTGATCAATGAATTTGTTTTTAATCACACTGGAAGCGATACATCAGAATACGTAGAAATCAGCGGCGGTGTTAATACAGATTATTCCACCTACACTATTATCGCAATAGAAGGGGACAGCCCCAACAGCGGCAGCATCGATGCGGTGTTCTCTGTGGGTAATACTGATGCCTCCGGTATTTGGTATACCGGTTTTCTCAATAACGCACTAGAGAACGGTAGCGTGACACTTTTGTTGGTGGATCAGTTTAGCGGTCTTTTGGGTCAGGATCTGGATACGGATGACAATGGTACGTTGGATATAACTCCCTGGAGTCGTATAGCAGACGCTGTCGCCGTTCATGACGGCGGCACCGCGGATCACACGTATACCTCTGTGGTATTAACGGCTGGGTTTGATGGCGGTACCAATACGGTGGGCGCTGCCTCGCGCATACCCAACGCCGGCGACACCGACAGTAGCGGCGACTGGGTTCGCAATGACTTTCACGGTGAAGGCCTACCCGGTTTCAACGGCACGCCGGAACAAGGTGAGGCGTTAAACACCCCCGGTATAGTCAATGCCTTACCACTTATTGAACCACCTGCCATTAATTTAGCAATCTACCAAATTCAGGGCGCTGCTCACGTCTCTCCTTATGTAGGAGAAAAAGTAAGTACCCAAGGTGTGGTGACAGCCAGTCGCTCCTCCAGCTTTTACTTACAAGACCTGCAAGGAGATTCGGACCCGGCCACATCTGACGCCATTTTGGTGTTCGCCGGTTCCGGCCATGGGGTTGTAGTGGGAGATAAGGTGGAAGTTACCGGTACCGTGGTGGAGTTTTATCCCGGTGGATTTTCTGCTGGAAATCTGGCCACCACAGAGATTATTCAGCCACAGATTAAGATCTTATCCAAGGCTAACGTTTTACCCTTGCCCGTGATTATTGGATCTGGTGGACGTATACCTCCAGACAGCAGTATAGATAGCGACTCCAATGGTGATGCCAATAGTGGTGATTTTACCCCTGAAAGCGATGGTCTGGATTTTTACGAAAGTTTGGAAGCTATGTTGGTACAGATCGACGACGCTATTGTGGTGGACAGCAATCGTTTTGGTGAAATCACGGTCGTTGGGGATAATGGAGCCAATGCCAGCGGATTAAACTCAAGAGGCGGTATCAGTATCAGCGCCGAGGACTATAATCCTGAACGTATAATTATCGATGATGCAATAATTTTCAATGAACCCCGAGTTTCCGTGGGCGATGCCTTTACAGCACCCGTGCTGGGCGTTGTGGATTACAGTTTTGGTAATTTTAAAGTTTTAAACATGGAGCCGTTACCTGCTGTGTTGAGAGGAAATTTATCCAGAGAAGTTACGCCATTGCAAAGCAGTGCAACCCGGCTTACCGTGGCAGGTTTTAATGTCGAAAATCTCAATGCGGGTAGCCCAATCAATAAGATCAACGGTTTGGCCGGACAAATTGTCAATAATCTTAAGAGCCCGGATATTATAGGCTTGCAGGAAATTCAGGACAGCAGCGGTAGCCGTAATGATGCTGTCACTGCCGCCCAGGATACTGCCAATACATTGATCGACGCCATAATTGCTGCCGGCGGTCCAGTGTATACCTACCGTGATATTGCACCCGAGGACAATCAAGATGGCGGGCAACCGGGTGCTAATATTCGCGTCGGATTCTTATACCAGGCGGATCGAGTGGTTCTGACTGAGCGACCGGGCGGGGATGCGGTTACCGCTACTTCCCTTAGCAAAGGCGCGGATGGTGTACAACTCAGCTTCAGTCCCGGGCGAATTGATCCCACTAACCCGGCTTTTGCGGATAGTCGCAAACCGCTGGCGGCGGAGTTTATGTTTAACAATAGAAAAGTGTTCCTAATAGTGAATCACTTTAACTCCAAAGGCGGGGATGATCCATTGTTCGGTCGGGTGCAACCGCCCATGCGCCCGTCAGAAAACATCCGCGGCCGACAGGCGCTTATCGTGGCCGGGTTTGTGGAAAATATTCTGGCCTTGGATGATGACGCCAATATAGTCGTTCTAGGTGATTTAAATGATTTTGCTTTTTCCAGTGCCGTACAAACGCTGACGTCTGTTGATGATATGGAAAATCTGTTGCAGCGACTGCCACAAAACGAACAGTATTCTTTCATTTTCGAAGGCAATTCGCAGCTATTGGATCACATTTTGGTGAGTGAAGAACTCGCTGAACATAACATGGCAGAAGTGGACATCGTCCATGTAAATTCTGAATACCATTATCGCAATCGTTGGTCGGATCACGATCCGGTCGTTGCACGGTTTTGCATGGACCGGGATGAACCGAAACTCACAACGGAGCTTCAGGTCGTGGCCAAGGATGCCAATCGAATTACACTCAAAGTAAACGTATCCGTGCAGGATGAAGACCCGGAAGTGATGCTAAACCTGCTTGGTGTCTATGGCACCCATTCGGGTAAAGACTCAGAAGTGGAAGTGTTGGATGACTTCACGTTTCGTCTGTCAAATCGTCACGCCGAAAAAGGCCATTACAGTGTTAAATACAAAGCCAAAGATACTTGTGGCAACAAGGAAACGACCAAAGTGAAATTGACTTCGAAGTCTGAACACTAGCAGGCAAGACCGAAGTGTATGCATTGCTTTGATCACGTTCTGTTGCTTGAGAGCGGTATGTATCTTTAAGACGGTTACCGGATTGCGCTGCTCTAACCCAGTCTGCGCTTGCAAGATTGATGTGTGTGCAAGCGTGGGGTGGGGGCTTGCGTAATCCACTGTGCGACAGGTGGAGAATACCTCCAACTTTTCAAATGAAACGACCAAGCGTATTCCATCAACACCATCGTGCGCCTGGCATCCCTTTCGGTTTAATAATCCACCCGCCGGCGCATGGATTTCCTATCACCGCGACGTTTTTTCTGATCCAAACGAGCCTGATTATCCGCGACCGAGCGGCGCTTTTTTAACCTGGGCTTGGGTTTTTCCGCTGCACGTTGAATGAAATGCACCAAACGTTCTACTGCCTCGCGTTTGTTTCGTTCCTGACTTCGGTGTCGTCGTGCTGTGATGACCAGTTCATTATCACGATTCACCCGCGAACCGGCCAGTGTAATTAATCGTTGTTGCACGTCTTCCGGCAATCGATGACAGCGTAAGATATCAAAACGTAACTGAATCGCAGTCATATTTTTATTGATATTCTGTCCGCCCGGTCCCGAGGAAAATAATGGGTGAAAACTAATATCGTCATTAGTGAGGGACAGTGAATCGTTTATTTTTATGTCATTCATACAAAATTCTAAGAAGTCATTGCCGGAACCTATAATGCGGCGTGCTTGCCTAAAGCTTGAGGAAAAATTCCGATGATGTGAACGGGGGTCCGGTTATCCAATTCCATAAGTGGCACGTAGTGTATAGCGGTTTTGTCAAATTGCAAGGAATTAGTCCCGGAATCGCATTGCCATTATTCGTCATAATTGTTCCTGAACTTTGCCATTTTGTTTTGCTGTAATAAGAATAATCAATTCGATAGGGTCATTGTTATGGGTAATTCAATATTTTCTTGGTTGAATGAAAATCCTGCCGGAAAAGCATTTTTAGTTGTATTTCTGATAATCTTATTGCAGATACCGATAAATACAATTCGTTCTTTAGTGTACGAGCGTCAATCTACCGAACGCGGTGCGATTGAGGAGGTGCAATCCAAATGGGGGGGAGAGCAGTTTGTTTCCGGTCCTATGCTGGTTATTCCGTATAAAGTGAAACGGCTATGGCACAATGCTGAAACGGGTAAGAAAGAGCTAAAAACGTATATTGAAAAAGCCGTGTTTTTTCCTCAAGAATACCGGGTTACCGGTAATCTGCACAGTGAAACGCGGTACCGGGGTATTTTCGAAGTTCCTCTATATAAAAGTAAAATTCGATTTGAAGGATATTTCAACGAACCGGATTTTTCGGATTGGGAGATTCAGCAGAAAGACGTACTTTGGAAAAAAGCCCGTTTGATCATGCCGGTGTCGGATGCGCGGTCAATTCAAAAACAAGCTTCTCTGGATTGGAATGGAGGCAAACTGCAGTTTTTACCGGGGACAGATCAAGTTGTGGGAAACAAGGAGGGCTACCATGTTCCATTGAACCAGTTTGAGGGCAGCCAAGACCACTATACATTTGAGTTTGAACTATTACTGAATGGCAGCAAATCCCTGTATTTCGCTCCTTTGGGTAATAACAGTTTAATAGAAATTATTGCACCGTGGAAGGATCCCAGTTTTCAGGGTAAATGGCTACCCACGACACGGGAAGTGACTGACGCCGGATTTCGGTCCCAATGGCAAATTCCTTACCTGGGGCGTAACTATCCGCAAAAAACTCGTGATTTCTCCTCTATTAAGGAACATCTGAGCGATTCCATGGTGGGGGTGGAACTCATAAGGCCTGTTGATAACTACCGCATGACTCAGCGAAGTTTGAAGTATCAACTGGTGTTTTTTGCACTCACCTTCGCCGTAATTTGGATTATGGAATTGATGGTGGGTTTACGCTTGCATCTGATGCAATATCTGTTCATCGGTGCCGGCTTGTGTATGTTCTATTTGCTGGAGCTTTCTCTTTCTGAGCATTTGGGGTTTTATTGGGCTTATGCTATTGCCGCTGCGGCAGTAGTGACTATGGTCAGTAGTTACTCCTATGTGGTTGTTCGTACCCCCAAGCGGGTTGCCATCATTGGTGTAGGATTGACCGTCCTGTATCTGTATTTGCTTTCACTCTTGCAAGAACAAAATTATTCTTTGTTGATCGGTAGCTTGGGTTTGTTTCTGGTGTTGGGATTTGCCATGTATGCCACCCGTCGTATCGATTGGCATCAAATGATGAGCAAACCAATATTAGAGCCACCCCTGAAGGAAGGTGTTTGATGTTTATCGCCCATGCTTGTGCCGGATATCTATGGACACGGCATTTCATTCGCAGCAATGAGAACCGCGAGCTGTCGTCCAAGTTGGTCCCGTACGTAGGTTTCGGCATTTTTTGCAGTATCTTACCGGACTTGGATTTGCTGTATTTCTATACGCTGGACAATCGCCAAAACCCGCACCACAGTTATTGGACGCACATGCCGTTTTTCTGGCTCACAGTGTCTGCGTTGGTGTACGGAATCGGGACACGGTTACTGCGAAAGATCCCCGCGGCCGTCAGTATCATACTTGGAGTGAACACTTGTTTACATTTGGTGCTGGATTCTGTCGCCGGGGGCATTTACTGGTTTTACCCGCTGAGTGATGCTTATGTGGTTTGGGTACCCATTACGGCTCGTTTTGACTGGTGGGTCTGGAATTTTATATTCCACTGGGTATTTTTGATGGAACTGTTAATCGTGTCGCTGGCGGTATGGGTGTACCAAAGAGACCGTCAGTGGGTGTCGCCGGCGAATAGGGTATAAGCCTAGCCGATCTCCAAGCCCGGTCTTTGGATATAATACCCTTGTACATAGTCTACACCGGTTTGTTTCAGGGCGTTGAGGGTTTCCGGGTTGTCAACGTATTCGGCAATGGTTTTCTTGCCTACCGTGTGGGCAATATTGACGATAGAACGAATGATTTCTCCATCCATTGGGTCTGAGAGCAGTCCCTGAACAAACAGGCCGTCAATTTTTATAAAATCCACGGGAAGATTTTTTAAATGAGAGAAGGAGCAATAACCACTACCGAAGTCGTCCAGAGAAAAACGGCAACCTAAACTGCTGACATCCGAAATTAGAGCATTGGCAGCGCTTATGTTGGATATGGCCGTGGTTTCGGTGATTTCGAAATTGAGCTGTTTGGCGCTGACCTGGTGTTGCTGTAGCAAATCCTGGATAAAGGTTTTAAGATCAGTGTCCTCCAGCGATTGGGCGGACAAGTTTATGGATAGAACCGTGTTTGGATTCAATTGATAGTTCTTTATGTTTTCCACGGCTCGCGTAATGACCCATCGGTCTATTTTATTCATCATATTGAAACGTTCGGCCGTGGGAACGAAAGCGGAAGGGGGTATGACATCGCTTTTGTAGTCCGGCAGCCGAATCAGAACTTCATAATACCGGGCTGCGTTGTTTTGTTGACAATAGTGTTGCCACAGTTCTCCCTCTTTTACCGGAAGGATATCAGGTAGTTCCTGTAAGGATAAAATAGGCTGGTAGTACAGCAGAAATTCATTGTTTTTTATCGCTTTGTGTAAACGTTCAGACCAACCCAACTCCATGTCCATGGCGGCTTTTCCATCTTGATGTCTGTCGTACAAATGAGTTTGATTGCGCCCGTTACCTTTGGCGATATAGCAGGCGATATCTGCACATGCCATAGCGTCACCTGGAGATAGAGCATATTTGTCCAGGATGTTGACGCCGGCGGTTAAACCGATTTTGTAGTATTTTCCTGCGCACTCAAACTCATAGTCATCCAGTGCTCGCCGGAAGCCATCCGCTATTTCCAATATGCTGGCGGGTTCGATGTTGCGCAGAATAATGGCGAATTCATCTCCGCCAAGGCGGGCCAGAAAGTCGGAGGCACGCAAACGTGTGGTGAGTTTTTTGCTGACCTCGACCAACAGACGATCACCGGTGGCATGTCCGGCAGTATCGTTAAGATATTTAAATCGGTCCAAGTCCAGATACAGTAAGGCGCTGATTTCTTCGCTGCGTTGCAGGCGTTTAATTTCACTATTTAGTTGGTGTTCAAAGTAAGCCCGGTTGGGTAGTTTGGTTAAACTGTCATGGTTGGCTTGCCATTTAAGTTCGTTTTCCAGTTCGCGCCGCTCGGTAATGTCCCGAAATGCCACTACACTACCGGCTTTTTTGCCCTGCAACAGCATGGGTAATATGGTGCACTCAACCGGAACTTGAGTATTGGATTTGTGGCGAAAAAAGGTTTCCAAGGAATGTAGAGGAACGCCTTCGTTATAGGCTCGCGTCAACTTGCAGTTTTCCACATTGGAACCGCTCTGTGAGGTATGGAATACACAGGGGTTTTCACCGATCAGTTCCTCTGCTGCTACGTAACCCAATATCTGTAAGGCGGCAGGGTTAATAAAGCTAATACTTCCTGTGTCATCCAGGCCATATACTCCGTCACCGACAGATTGCAATATGCCTTCTAAGCGATTGCGCTCTTGTTCGATTTTGCGTCTGCCGTTTATCGTTCGACTCATGGCATCGACACGAGCCAGAAACAACTCCGTGGCTTCGTTTTTAAACATGCATTCCACTGCGCCGGCTTCCAAAGAGTCGGTAATGGCACGTTCCAGGTAGGTGCCCGTGATAATCGCCGTGGAAATATTGCAAGTACGAGGCTCGTCGCGTAGACGTCGGCACAGGACATCGCCCGTATCTTCAGGCATGAAATAGTCGATAATGGCTATGTCATACGGTTTTTCCATTGCCAAATCCATAGCCTCATTTACGGAAGACGCTGTGTCGGTTTCGTAGCCTGCTTCTGTCAATAACCGTCGAAATGCGACCCGGACGGTAGGGGAGTCATCGACAAACAGAATTTTTATGGCTCCGGGATTTTCCACGGGTTTGGTTTCACCAGTATCATCAGTTTTGGATGTCGTAACAGACTGCAACAAAGCCGATAAGGATGTTTCGGTTTCCTGGTAGTCTTCCCACAACAACAAAGCAGAGCGTTCGCGTTTGGTGACCCAGTTGAGTTTGGAGGTGTCAGCCTGATCTGCCAGTACCAAAACAGCAATTTGCCGATTTTGGGGTTCTTCCAACAGGCTCAGTAGCTCATCGGCATGGGGATCGGTTCGTCCTGGCCAGCCGAAGACCACTGCGTCAAATTTGGTGATATGCTTATTAGTGACCGCAACTTCATTTAAGGCCGCTGGAAAGCTGGATGCGGTGGTGAGTTCGTACGTCTGTTCGTTGAGTACAATAGCCGCAGCGTGACGCCGTGTGATTGACAGTTCTATGAGTAGAATGCGTGGTTTCACTATGTGTCCTACACGATGAGTTCTGTGGAGCTTGGCCACCACAAACCACTCGCAGCGACGCCTGTTTACAATCTAGTCACATTATCGGCCACTTCCCCTAGAAGTTTTAGGGATTTCATTGGAGGGGGTATCGTCAAAAGGAGCGGGCGGGTATTTCTTACCCGCCGCTAAAGGCTTTATTGATAGCTGAGGGCTGTTTATTCGTTGAAGGTTCAGAAGGCTCACAAGTCATCGAATATGTTCAGTTTTTAGTAGGTTTTGTAAGGTAAGAATTTGCCACTCATCACGATGTGAACTCGGTCTCCTTTAGGGTCCGGCTCTCGGCTAATATCCATAGAAAAGTCGATAGCACTCATGATGCCATCGCCGAATTCCTCGTGTATTAATTCCTTAAATGTTACGCCATAGACATTAATGAGTTCATAGAATCGATAAATCAATGGGTCGGTGGGCACAGCCGTGGGTAAGGATCCTTTATACGGAACAGTTTGTAGTATTTCCACGGCTTCATCGGGTAGCTCAAGCAAAGTTCCAACAGCGCTTGCTTGTTCTGTTGTTAAAGTCATCTGTCCCAGCATTGCTGCGGTTGTCCACTCTTTACTATGGCCGACCACTTCAGCAATGTGAGTCCACTTAAGTTTTTTCTTGCGTTTACGTTCGAGAATTAATTGGCTTACTTCATCACGATTCATCGTTGTCTCCTTTTTAGAGGTGGTTGTGAAACAATAAAATTAGAATGCCAATTGTCAAAGCCAGCGATACGCCTTGCCAAAAAGCCACTGGATTGCGTTCCATTAATGGCGCTTGGGCCTGCTTAATAAAATCCCGGTTAGGATGACGCAGGTCAAAAACAAATTCCGACAGTTCATCATATCGCTTGTATGGATCCAGGTGCGTCGCCTTACGCAGGGTGGCATCTATCCAAGCGGGAATTTCCCGGTCTTCGGATAGTACGGATTGGTAGCGAAGTTTTCGTTGTGTGGCTTTAGTGCGAGATTTGGCGACTTCCGTACCATACGGCAGTCTGCCACTGAGCATTTGATAACATATGACGGCCAATGAAAACTGATCCGAACGCGTGCTGCCGCCTTCACCTAAGAAATACTCCGGTGCAGTGTATTGAGCGACCCCGAGAATCTCATGACGTTGTAACGGTGTGTTGATTTCCATCACACCGGCCACACGAGTTGAACCGAAATCTATGATTTTTACGGTCCCGTTACGATCAATCATGATGTTATTGGGTCTAAGGTCCTGGTGTAACATTTCCAGTCGATGGAAAGCCTGTATACCTTTGGCAGCTTGTTCCACAATATCTCTCACGGTTTCCACATCCGGTTTGGGATTGTCTATCATCCATTGAGCCAGGGTCTGGCCTTCTATGTATTCGGTGGCGATGTACAGGTAATTACGTTTTCGAGAAGGGTCGCATGACTTGAGTACATGGACACTGTTGATGCGTCGGGCTACCCATTCTTCCATTAAAAACCGCTCCAAATAGTTGGTGTCAGACCGTTGTTCTACTGAGGGGGTTTTTATTATCAATGGTTCCTTACTTTGATTGTCTTCTGCTAAAAAAACGTGGCTGCGACTGCTGATGTATATCTCACGTAAGATAGTGTAACCGTCGAATTCCAACCTGGGTGCCAGTTCAGGTGGGAAGGGGCGTTGAGTGAGTTGCTGGTAAACTTCGTCTGCATTATGACAGGGTAATTGGTCCACGCGCACGATTTGCAGAGACAGATTGTCTTCACTCCCTTGCTCCAGTGCATGCTCTACAATCAACCGGGCGGCCAGGTCCAGGTGTTGGCTGTGGTCGCGGACAAGCTGAACAATATGGCTGTTATCCCAGTATTCGTGCACACCATCTGTGCTTAACAAAAAGACATCCCCTTCTTGCAGTGGTAGGGATCGATAGTCGATTTCCAATTGCGGATTCACCCCCAGGGCCCGGTTGAGATAACTGGTGTGGTGATCTATCCACAACCTATGATCTTCGGTGAGTTGTTCCAGTGAGTTGTTATGTAATTGATAAATCCGGGTGTCACCGGCATGGAATATATAGGCGGTAGTGGACTTTAGAATCAACGCACTGAAAGTACACACGTAGCCCTTGTCTTTTTCATAACGAAACCGGCTCTGTCGTGTTTGCGCATACAACCAGGAGTTAGTCGCATAGAGTACTTTCTGCGCAGAGGTTTTTACAGACCAGGCATCGGATGTACAGTAATAGTCATGCAAGAAACCCTTTACGGCCGATTCACTGGCAAACTGGCTGACTTCACTGCTGCTGATACCGTCCGCCAAAGCGATGGCAATGCCTTTACTGGGTAAGGCCGAACCTTCGGGTATGACAACACCATGGAAGTCTTGATTGATTTGTTTTCGGCCCTTATTGGAGTATTGACCGATGGATACACTGAGTTGTTTAGTCATGCGCAAGCCACAACCCTTACCCCCGGTGTATTCACCGGAGGCATGAGCCATTATCCTTGGTTTATTTAAGTGCGCGGGCGGGGGCTGTGCGCACGTGCGTGCTGTATAAGGTCAGTCCTGTGAATGCCAGGCCGCCGATCAAATTGCCTAATGCAGTTGGAATTTCATTCCACCAGAAGTATTGCATGACTGAGAAATCACCACCCATGATCATGGCCGAGGGAAACAAGAACATATTGACCACAGAATGCTCGAATCCCATGAAGAAGAACAGCATGATGGGCATCCACATGGCCAAAACCTTACCACTCACAGTTGTGGAAATCATGGCTCCCACCACTCCCATGGATACCATCCAATTACACAACATGCCGCGAAGGAACACGGTAAACCAACCGGCCACTCCATGTTCGGCATAACCCAGAGTGCGGGCCTCACCCACACCGGCAATTTTCTGGCCCACGGCACCGGGTTCCACCGAAAAACCGTAGGTAAACACAATGGCCATCATTACCGCTGTAGTGAGCGCGCCGGCAAAATTGCCGACAAATACCAATCCCCAGTTTTTCAATATGGCATTGATGGTTACACCCGGACGTTTATCCAGCCATGCTAATGGTGTTAAAACAAATACGCCGGTGAGCAAATCAAATCCCATCAGATACAGCATGCAAAATCCTACCGGGAACAAAACCGCCCCTAAGATTGGCGACCCCGTGGTAACGGCAACGGTAATGGCAAACACGGCCGCCAACCCTAGAATAGCACCGGCCATATAGGCCCGGATTAACGTATCCCTTGTAGACATGTATATTTTTGATTCACCGGCATCCACCATTTTGGTGACAAATTCCGAAGGTGCTAGGTACGCCATTTCAATCTCCCCTAAATACAGTTTCATTTTTTAAAAGTGCTTGCAGAAAAATTGCAAGTTACAAACCAATAATCAACATAGTGCTAAGCCATTGAAAAAATAAGTTAAATTAGTAATTTTGGGAACAATGGGGTAAACCGGCAGGGCACTAAGAGAATGCAAAGGGGCTGTATAACGGTAGATTATGGTGCAGCTTGAGTTGACCGGCTCCTCCTTGACGAGTGTCGGAAGAGCCGGTTCAGGGTCTATTGGGTGGGGGCGTTGCGTAACAATGAAGTACCGCCGGCATTAGCCAAACAACGGCGCAGTTCCTCATCCATCACCCAGCCGCATTCACCGTTGGCTTGGGTGGAACACTGGGCGTTCTGGTAACAGGCATATTCCGGTCTCCATTCGCAAGTGGAAATAACGTCAGTATCCGAACAGATTTGTCCGGAACAACCGGTGGGAGCACAGAAACGGGGTTGGGTATTTTCCAGTTTGAGATAAAACTGGTTCGCGTTGATTGCTGCGGCCGTGCCGGCAGGGCCGACGACTTGAGTATACGTACCGGCCATGGGTAAGCCATCATCGCTGCTGATTGCTGCATAGGCTTGTTTGAGTTGCTCTTCGCCGGCATTAACCGCGCTCAAATCAAATCCCGCCAGATTCTTGCTGACGTTTTTATTGAGTACGGTGGCATCGTAACTGGGGCAAGGAGAGGTGATGCAACGAATACCGTTGTCGCGCACGCTAACAAACTCCCCCACCGGTTTCTGCGCAGTGGCTGCTATCCAGGCCGAATTGATTTCCAATAGGCCATAGGCTTTAGCTTTGCTCACGACTGCTGCCACTAAAGCACGGGACTCCTGCATGGCTTGACGCAATTCCAGGATCTGATCCGGACTTAAGTTGGGAATATTGATTGTATCGGTACTGACATAACATTCCGTTCTCACACTGCCATCCGGGCATTGGAACGCTCTAAGATTGACAGCGCTGACGTACCAACCGCCACAAATGGGAGAGACGCATCGTCTTAGATCGGGACGAACGGTAAAATAGGCAGAACGCACCGGGGCTACGGGGTTGACGCCGGGCACAGTCACGTCAATGGCAAATGCGTTGATACTGGTGACACAAAGAACAATAAATGACAGTATGACAGATTTCATGGATTCCTTCCCTCCTGGGTATCTAATCGTTAACAAATAATAAAGTTAACACGCAATGTCGGATGCTGGAGTGTCATGATATTACACTTGTATGGATTATAATCAGTTCGACAAGTGCACACACAACAGCGCTGAGAGTAGAACGAAATAAACCACGATAAGGTTCCAAGGAATTTGTAACAATTTATTTATATCGTAGCAACAGTTTTGTGGTTTACATAAGGAGATCAAATTGAAGGCTTTAAGGTATACCCACTACGGAGACCCGACTCAAGTACTGAGCATTGTTGAAACAAACGAGCCACACCCTAAGGATATTGAGCTTCTGATACGTGTTGTCGCCACGACGGTCAATCGGACCGATTATGCGACAGTAAAAGGCATTCCATTTTTCGCCCGATTGATCACCGGTGTGTTTGGACCCAAAAGACCCATACCGGGAACAGAGTTTTCAGGAGAAGTACTCAGTGTGGGTGAACGGGTGACTCAGTTCAAACCCGGGGACAGGGTATTTGGATTTAGTGATTCCGGTACCAACGCTCATGCTCAATATTTAACAAGTCCGGAAGAATTTGTCCGGTTGATCCCTGACGGAATAAGCTTCAGTCATGCGGTTGCTGGTTTGGAGGGGGTTCACTACGCCTATAATTTCATCAACAAAGTTACTATCGAAGCAGGACAACGGGTTCTTGTAATTGGTGCAGTTGGTGGTATTGGATCGGCTGCGCTACAGTTATTGGTACATTTTGGGGTTTTGGTGACGGCGGTTTGTTCGGCCGAAAAAAAAGAGGCGGCTCTTTCCTTGGGGGCTATAGATGTTATCGATTATACGGCAGAGGATTTCACCCAATGCGGACGCCGGTTTGATTTCGTATTCGACACAGCCGGTAAAAGTTCCTTTTTTCAGTGCTATGGACTGCTAAAGCCGGGAGGGGTCTATCTTTCTTCTGAACTGGGTGATTGGTCTCAGAACTTGTTTTTACCCACCGTGACATTCGTAATAAAACCATTGCTTCAATCAAAAAAGACCGTTTTTCCAGTTCCTGTTAAACTTCAAGAAAGCCTGGATTTGATTCATCAACTGATGGCTTGTTCAAAATTCAAAGCCGTCATTGGCGCAGAATACCCTTTTGAACAAATCGTGGAGGCATATCAGTACGTTGGACAAGGGCACAAGAGCGGTAGCGTTGTAATTCGAGTTTAAGCATCAAATAGTTAGGGGAAAGAAAATGCCGGAAGACAAAATATTGCAAAGAAAACTGTATTCCGGCTCCTCGTTTCAGAGGGCACTGAGCATTGCCGAGTTACGCAATATCGCCTTGCGCTGCGTACCTCGTTTTGCCATTGAGTATGTCGAAGGCGGCGCCGAAGATGAACAAGCATTGCAACACAATGTCGAGGCTTTAGCGGCTTATCGGTTTATACCCAATACCCTGGTGGATACCAGTCAACGCCATCAACGAATTTCTTTACTGGGTAAGTCTTGTAATGCACCTTTAGTTATTGCGCCTACAGGCTTAAATGGAATGTTGCGTTATCGCGGGGACGTGGATCTGGCTCGAGCCGCAGCCAGAGTAGGTATTCCCTTTACTTTAAGCACTGTATCCAATGTGAGTTTGGAGAATGTAGCAAAAGAGGCCGCCGGGCGATTGTGGATGCAACTGTACGTGATGAAGGACAGAGCCGTTGCACGAAATATTGTTGAACGTGCAGATAAAGCGGGATATGAGGCCTTGGTGTTTACCAGCGATGCCAATGTGTTTGGATATCGTGAGTGGGATCGACGTAACTACCGTTATCCGGGAAAACTCAAATGGCAGAACATGCTGGATGTGGCACGGCATCCGCGCTGGGTTTTAAACGTATTGCGACATGGTATTCCTTGGTTTGACAATATCGTGGAATACATGCCACCGGAAGCCCGAAGCGCATCCGGAGGAGTGGCTTTTTTTCCTAAATTGTTTGCGCCGGATATTTCCTGGGAGGATGTGAAATGGATACGGGATTTATGGCCGCGCAAATTACTGATCAAGGGTGTGTTAAGTGCGGAAGATGCCCGACGGGCTGCAGAGGCTGGGTGTGACGGTATCATATTAACTAACCACGGTGGGCGTCAGTTGGACTCCTGCGTGGCGCCGATAGATGTATTACCTCAAATAGCTAACGCCGTGGCTGATCGCATGACGGTGATCGTTGACAGCGGCTTTCGTCGTGGCGCAGACGTAGTGAAAGCTCTCGCTATGGGTGCCAATGCAGTAATGATAGGTCGAGCCACTCTCTATGGTTTAGCGGCAGGGGGTGAAGCCGGTGTGGATCATGCTTTACAGATTATTATGAATGAAATTGACCGGACCTTGGGGCAACTGGGTTGCAGCAGTTTTGAAGATCTTCATCAGGGTATGTTGCAACACGATCAAAATGTCGGTTTGAGATATGAATATTAGAATATGTAATATGAGATCTCTTTCCAGTTTTTGTGTGATAGCGTTAATGTTTTTTTGCATTGATTCCCTGTGAAAATCATTATGTCTGCGATTTGGTTAAGAATTGAAAATCGGGGACGCTAATGCTTGTACGCTGAAAAACCTCTGAAGTTTAGGAATAGAACGGCGCTGTGATTTCAGGTGGTCAGGGTTCAAGATCGCTTCCTACGCGCACCTTTCTTAGATCCTCCCCATGAGCCACAGGGCTGCAGGGCTTCGAGGAAGTTTTTCATTTTTAAGACCAGACGCGGGAAATAAAGACAATGCAAAGTTTATACATTATACCGAGTATGCCTGCTTTATCGATAGCTATTTGGGTTGCCCTAAGCATGGTATTTCTGTTTTTTGCCAGAGAGCCGGTGCATAAAATGTTTCAAGCTTTGTCGGATGGGACGGCCGGTGGATTTCGCCGTTTCGCTGAGTGGACTAAACGGGCTGCTGAGAAAATGCGGGAAAAAGATCGTAAGGTCTTGTTGGAATCCGGTGTGGCCAATATCCAGAACAAAATATTGCAGGAATTCGCTAAAATTGAATCCACCAATACAAAAACCTTAGCCGATTATCCCAAGCTGCAATTGAAGCTTGACGAAGAAATTACCAAAATCGAAAAAGACTATAAAGATTGTGGTCAGTCTTCACCGCAGGCACCCGGATGGGGTGATGTGATTGAAACCATTTCACGAGCACAATCTTCGGCCGGTGATCGCATTATTGAGAAAATGCTTGGCGAGATTCACAAGTCCGCAGTTGCCAGTGAGAAGAAAGCACTGGCGGAGTATCGTGATATTGCCGGTAAACGCCACAAAATCTTGAGCACTATGGCGCCGGTTTGGAAACGCATGGAAAAAATCGGCAAGGACATCAGTACAAAAATTGAGCAGGTTATTGAGACCAATAGCCGCATTGATAAGTACATGAACGAGTACAGTAAATTAAACAAGGGAGATCCTGATTCTGTTGATATGCTGTCTTCTCGGGTAACGAAACTGTTTATCGTATCTCTCATTGTTATCGGTGCCGGTATCGCGGGTGCATTTATCAATTTTAATCTCATTGCCTTACCCATGTCAGAACTGGTTCCTCAGGGAACTCGTGTGGCGGGTATGGCGGTTTCCGAAATTTCCGCATTGGTTGTCGTTGTTTTGGAGTTGGTTCTGGGTATTTTCCTTATGGAAGCCATTGGTGTTACCAATACCTTTCCACAAATCGGCGCGATGACCAGCGGCAAAAAGAAGATTATTTTTTGGGGTACCTTGGTGGGTTTGTTTTTTCTGTCATCCGTTGAAGCATCTTTAGCTGTGTTGCGTGAGCATTTGGCTGAATCCAATATGTTACTGGAGCAAGCATTAGCCGGTGTTAAAGCTAAGCCCAGTATGGGTGCGGAATCCGGTGGCTTGAGCATTACCGTTGTCGGCCAGGCTACTTTAGGTTTTGTTCTTCCATGGATATTAGCCATGATCGCTATTCCTTTGGAAATGTTTATCGAGGCCAGTCAGCATGCTTTTGCTCGTATGTATACCATGCTTGTTGTTATGTTGGGACATCTTGCAAACGCGTTAGCACACTTATTTGAAGGTTTGTTCAAGGTAAGCGTGCATGTTTTTGATGTGTATACCATTGTCCCTGCAAAGGTTGCAGAAATGGTGAAAGGTAAAAACGGATCAGCAGTGAGTCGCACAGCATGAAAAAGATTACTGTTTCTTTGATGATGGCCGGTTCGTTATTGATTACCGGTTGTTCCGACAACAAGGCTTACGAGACTTCCATCTGTGCTTTGGCTGATATATCCGGGACTTATGCCAAAGAGAAGAAAAGCATGGTCAAGATCATTAAGGCCGGGTTACTTCCTAAAATGGTGCCTGGAGATGGGATTTTCCTGGTGGCAATTGATAGTAATAGCTATACACAGAAAAATCTGGTTACCAAAATGACGTTGGACTATCGTCCGACAGAGGTGCAAAAACAAAAACTGGCTTTTTCAGAAAAATTGGAAAAATTTGCCAAAGACACCATGCGATCAAAGCATACGGATATCAGTGGTGCCATGATGTTGTGCTCCGACTATTTGAAGGATACCAAATCCGGAACTCAACTCATTTTCATTTTCAGTGATATGAAAGAAGAATTGCCCAGTGGCGTGCGCCGAAAGTTCAAAGACAATGAGTTTTCCGGTATTCATATTGCGGCAATGAACGTGATTAAGCTAAATAAAGATAGTGCCGATCCGGAACGTTATCGCAGTCGCATGGAAAAATGGAAGAAAAAATTAGACGATGCGGGTGCAAAAAGTTGGAGCAATATTATCGATGCAAACAAATTGTCAGATTATATAGATTCGATAAAATCTTAATTCAACGCGTTCTTTAATGCAAAACGCCCGATTCCCCGGGCGTTTTGGCTTGTTAAGCAATTCCACTCACAAATTGTTTCATTTTATACACACTAATTTACCTTTCCCCGGTTTTAGTCTATATACAATCCAATAACTCCAACATTGGATTGTCTTGTGAATGCATTGATGCAATCAGCCAATCGGTTTTCTGTTCTGTATCTGATTATCCCGGCGAGTCTGGCTGTTTTGGGAAATGTCCTGAACTTGCCGTTGTTTTATGGCGTGGATTTTATCTTCGGTTCCATTGCAGTGATGTTGAGTATTGCCCTGTTCGGAACCGGTCATGCCACCGTGGCGGCATTGGCAGGTGGAATGTACACCTTGTTTCTGTGGGGACACCCATATGCCATGATCATTTTTACCGCAGAGGCCCTGTGTGTTGGCTGGTTTTATCAGCGGGGCCATAGAAATCTGGTGTTGGTAGATGTGGCCTATTGGTTATTGTTGGGAGTTCCTTTGGTGTTGGTGTGTTATGGCCAGGTTTTGGCGATGAGTTGGGAATCGACGCTGCTGATTGCCCTGAAACAGTCCTTAAATGGCGTTTTTAATGCGATCATTGCAGGTCTGATTTTTCTATCTCTACAACTTTCAGACAAAGGGCGTCAGTGGAAGTTACCACCGGCCACATTATCTGTACTATTGTTTCAAGTTTTACTAATGACCGTATTGGCAGCAGGTTTTTCTCCCATATTATACGAGAGTTATCAACAGCGGATAGTGCAGGAGCGATTTTTGGCGGACAAACTCTATTGGCAGGCAAACACCATAGCGGCTAATTTAGAGGATCAATCCCCTAATCTTACCGAAGCTGATCGTTTACGGATAAGTATTCCCAAGCACGACTCAAGCCTGGCGGTGGGTTTGCTTGGACCCGACGATGCTGTGTTGGCGAGCCAAGGTGCTTTGTTTAGTCTTGGGCGGGAACAAGGTGATGTAGAAATATTGGAAAACGGTTTGAGTATTTGGTTGCCGGGCGGTGAAATGCCCGAGATGCAGCGGTGGAAGCAGGGGCGATACACTATTCGTGTTGCGGTTAATACCGAACAACGCTTGGTTTTGGAACACTCAGCTGTACCCCTGGTACGAAAGTTAGAGCAAGGGCGATTAAGTCTATTTTCCTTACTCGCGGTGTTGACCTTTGCAGGCACAGCATTGGCTCGAGCTTTGAGCCGTTGGCTTAGTCAGCCGCTGAGCAAATTGGCCGCTGCCGGTCACTACATGTCGGATAAAATCTTTGCCGGAGAAAAACCCAACATTCCCGCAGGTAAAATTTACGAACATGTACACCTAAGCAACACATTGACGGATATGGCCTCAAAGTTGAGTCAAAGTTTTACCCAGCTGCAAACTATGAATAGCGATTTGGAGGAGGAGGTCAAACACCGTACCCGGGAGCTGCGTGAAAGCCAGGAGCGTTGGCGTTTTGCCCTCGAAGGTACGGGTGATGGTGTCTGGGATTGGGATATTGTCAACGATCAGGTGTTTTATTCCACTCAGTGGAAGCGCATGTTAGGTTATGCCAAGAATGGCATAGGTAATGATATGCAGCAATGGCAATCGCGCTTGCACCCGGAGGACAAATCCACTGCTCTGGAAGCATTTGAGAAGCATTTATGCGGTGAAACAGATTATTACGAAAGTGAACACCGACTTCGTTGTAAAAATGGTGATTATTTATGGGTCCTGAGTCGTGGTAAGGTGATTTTACGAAACATTGACGGTACACCGCAGCGTGTCATAGGCACGCTGAGCAATATTTCCGAGCGCAAAAACAACGAAGAGAGATTGTTGATCGCGATAAACGACGCAGAAAAAGCCAATATGGCGAAATCGGATTTTCTATCTAATATGAGTCATGAGTTACGTACCCCGCTAAATTCGATTATTGGATTTACCGGAATTATTCGCTCCGGCATGGCCGGTCCCACTAACGAAATCCAGAACAAGCAACTGAAAATGGTGGATGACAGTGCCCGCCATCTTTTGGAACTCATCAACAATATACTGGATCTATCTAAAATTGAGGCGGGTAAGAGTCAGGTAGAATGGTCTCGATTCAACGTCTGGGAGTTGTTAGATGACACCATGGAGCAGGTAAAAGTTTTGTATGTGGAAAAGGGTTTGGATTTACAAACTGAATCGCGGCAGGAAATTATTGAAATCCGCAGCGATAGGCAAAAACTATATCAAATTTTATTGAATCTGTTGAGCAATGCATTGAAGTTTACTGAGCAGGGTGGAGTGAGTGTTTCCTGTAAAACTCGAAATAAGGACCTGGTCATCGAAGTGAAGGATACCGGTATTGGAATACCTGAGAAACATCTCTCGTTGATATTTGACGCTTTCCAGCAAGGAGATAGCGGCGATAGTCGCATGCACGAGGGTACGGGGCTTGGGTTGGCGATTTCGCAAAAATTTACTCAAATGCTTAATGGCCATATTTCAATAACCAGCCGGGTAGGTGAAGGCAGTTGTTTCACTGTATTATTGAAAGACTGCCTGCAAACACCCGTTTATGGTGATGGCTCGGTTATGGAGCCGGCTCTGTAGTATCGTTAACCTCATCGAACCTTGACCTCAGCGTCTTACGAACAGCGTGTCCGGGATGTGCTGCAAGCCGGTATTTCGGCGGATGACATCCGCCAAGCGGGTGTTTTGAACTATCCACAGCAGCTCCGGTTTTTCCGAAAATATGGGGTCGACCTGGTGCCAAAAACGGTCACCGTCCCGAAGTCGCTGAAACTGGTCTACAAGAACTTTATGGGTAAATTCACCAACATTGGCACCATCAATGTGATCTTCCACTAATGAGCCAATCCATGGGTCAACCGAATCGATGGTTCCATAGAGCTTTTCCAGCTGGTTGGATAACCAGGTATTAGAGCTTAAGGACTGAAAGTCCTCATGGGGCGTCAGTCCCATTATCTTGCGACAACTGTTAAAGTCCGGCAAACCAAAATCTCTACCTCTTTGTATATTTAAGGCGGCGAGGTCGATGAGTTTTTCGTCACCCATTCCCGTGAGCATATAATTTCTGGCATCGTCAACCAACTGACCGTCTACTTCACGCATCGTTTGCTGATAGAGGCCGGATAATATGGGTTCTATGCCATTTTCAACCAGTATTTGCGAATTGTAATATAACTTTCCCAAGGCGATGGTGTGGCCGTTGTTTCCCAATGGAATCATGCTGGAGAACATGCTATGGGCCACTCGAAAACAAGCGGAGGTAAAAAAGTTACTTATCGTGGGGATCGTTTCGGCGCAATAACCCTGGTAGTCCGGCAGAGCATCCCTGCCAAGCAGGATAGGTAAAAATTCCTCATAACTTATCCGCTGCATCATGCCAACGACCATTGCCCGGGACAGCTGATAAAGTTGTTCGTCTTGTCCGCGTATGCCCGGGTAGAGGATATGCAGTTCGTCACATAGGCGGTTATGTTCCAAAACAAATAGGGTGTGTAAACTGCTAAGTATGGCATTTTGATTGGCGCGATGGTCGCCGGTAATAAAACGAGATGCTTGCTTGCGGCTTCTCTCTAAAGGCAACAACATGCCATGTTTGTGGCTGGATGTGAGTAGTTTTCCATTCCCTTCATGGCATCGTAGGTAGCGGGCATGGGTGTCGTTCGATCCGTAAATGTTGGAACCATCAATAAAAGACGAAACCAGATTGAGTTGTTCTCTGGGATTTTCAGGACTGCTGCCCGTATTTTGGTCAAAACCGGAGCGTACAAATTCTATCAGGCCGCCATGTGGAAATTTTGGGTCTCCGCGCAATACCGGAATATTCCAATGTTCTGAATTCGAGATTCCGGTGCATTCGATTTCATGGTGTAGAAATTGTCCCCAGGCCCAAATATAGTCGGTCAGACCGTTGGCATTGAATTTAATATAGTTTTCTCTGCAAACTCGATTACTGATCAAACGCGGGTTGGGGTTTGTTTCACCGCGCACGGCCGGTTGTGCTATGCGGTCTGCATAATCAGCATATCCCAGACGAAAAAATTGCGAATAGCTGCTACCCAACCACCGGTTCTCAAGGTTGTTCAGGGTTCCGTCGTAGGTTCGATAATCAGTTTTGTGCATCATGTTCTCCTCATCTGGTGGAGGAGTCTGAAGCGCCGTAGACATGAAGCAAAAAGTCAGTTCCTGGCGTAATGCACATTATGAGCGGCGTACAATAAGCACGAATCATACTTGGGGCTCTTCCGGAGCCGGTTCAGACAGTCCGGGTGGATATTACCGTGAAGTCAGTTTGTGTCAGAACACACTTGCCGAATTTGCAAGTCCCACTAAAATCGGTACAGTAGTCAAGATCTTTAATATAATTTACATTTGTGGATGCAAAAATTATTTATAGGCCTCCAGTGTCGGAAAACAAGGCTACCGAATAAGAAGAGGTGCATGGTTGAGTCGGATATTGGGTTTGGCGCCGACGATGGAGTGATGCCGGCTCAGATACCCCGCATCGCAGCCCTGCTTTAGGGTTTGATTAGGGTTTGATTAGGGTTTGATTCAATGGAGCCGCTGCGGTACAGTGTGCACAAGAGTTAATCGCGTTGGAGAAATTTATGTGGAAAATGCCGATAGTTACCGTTATTTTGGCTTTATTAAGCGCATCGGTGACAGCGGGTGAAGTTAAAATTGTCAAAGTACAGGCTATGAAGCGGGCGTCAGGTTGGCATTTCAATGTGACCCTAAAGCATGATGATGAGGGCTGGAACCACTATGCGGATGCCTGGCGGATAGTAACGGCCGATGGCAAGGAGTTGGGGACGCGCACACTATATCATCCCCATGTGGATGAGCAGCCTTTCACCCGAGGCTTGCCGGAAGTGATAATACCCTCGGGAATGAAATCCGTGTTTGTCGAGGCTCATGACAAAGTGCATGGCTGGGCTAAGCAACGCTACGAAGTGCGTTTGAAATAAGTTGTTATGGTTTATGTCGATTATTATCGGCGTGAATCATATACACATCGTAGCGAGTAGATTTGGTTTCTATACAATGGCTGGGCCTGAATGGCGCCGCGGTGATGGGGGCCGCACCTTTGGGGCGTTTTACAACCACCCGTTTTCGTGCGCGGGTTAGAGCCACGTTAAGCAGTTCGGCGGAATCCGTGTCTTTACCCACTAAAGTGCGCAGGATACGCATCTCTTTTTTTACCAGTGCACTTTTGGTTTTCTCGGGATACATGGGGTCCATGTAGACCACGTCGGCCGAATGCTCCCGGAGGTAGGCAATACTATCCCGGCAATGCAGTGTGATGCGTTGTTGCACCCAGCTCAAGTCAGCCTCCATTAGTGCTCGGCGCAAACCATCCTGCAGCAAAAGAGCTGTGATTGCAGAACGTTCCACATAGTCGACCCGGCAGCCCAATTTTGCCAGTATAAACCCATCGCGCCCCAGTCCGGCGGTGGCGTCAATGACATGAGGCTTGAGGTCCGCCTTAATACCAATGGCTTTGGCGATGGCTTGGTGTCGGCCGCCGCCGTGTTTGACACGATACGCGGTGCGACCCGAGTTAAAGTTGACCCACAGCGGTTTGGCGTCTTGGATGCTATGGCTGAGTTCCAAACGATAGTCGGTATCTGCATCTGCTACCAGCCATAAGGCGGGAATCCCGGAGTGCTCTGCTTGACAGCCTCCATAGGATAGTTGCCATTCCTTTGCCAGAACCTGTGCTTGAGGTTCAAGAGCTTCTTCTGTTATGAAAAGCTCAACTGCGGCTAAGTCAGGTGTGTCAGTCACAATCGCGGGATAGTTAATAGTGTATTGCTATGCCAAAATGCCTTGTGTTTGCAGTTGGCGTTTGGCTTCCAAAGCCAACATGGCCATATTGTGGTCTGTTTCCCAGGGGTACTCCGTTTTGGCGGGCAGTTCAGTGGGGAGAGGGATATCCTGAAACTGTGGCAAAACATAAATTCGGGTATGGCGTTGTTCTTCCGGGTTGGGCGTCATATCCGGCCAAATTTCATGCAGCAGGTTTTCCGGTCGGGTGATACTCCACTGATCCAACAATACATACTGTTCTGACAGTAGGTCAAACATATCACTGGCACCGCATTGACGTTGTTTGGTTTCAGGATGGCAATGATCCGTATAAACATAAATAAGCAATTTGGGTCGCGCGGTAACAATATGTGGTGTAGGGTTGATATCTGCGGGTGGCCAAGCCACAAACACGGCATCACATTGGGATTGTTCCAAGGTGTTGGAACTGAATTCATAGCAATCGCTATCGTGGAAACGTTCTATTTGATTGGGTTTGGCCGTGTATTGTGACAGGCCCAAGGTGTTTACACCCTCGCGTGCAATTAAACTCCCCATGAATCCATTGCCACAATAAAAATCCGCCAGCCGCTTGGCACCGGTTTGTTGCCAATAATAAGCAATTTTTTGAATTTCTTCTCGTAAAGGATAATAATGCGCAATTGTTGGTCCATACAGTTGCGGATCTCGATCGTGGGCACTGAAAATGAGATAGTGCAGCGGCAGCCCTTTGATGCGTTGATCAAATGAAAGGGTAGAATCCCAGGCCGGATGTTGTTTTTCCTGAAAGGCAATAATGCGGTTGAACATGCTTTCAGTAAAAGATTCCATTTGTCTTAGTGCTTCAAAACGTGAATTCATAATGGGGGAAACTCATATGGTAGTTTTGTTTGAACGAATTGAGTGTATCACGAATTGTACAATCGAGGTCATACCTCAGCCAGGAATTAATCAGAACTTCCCTGGATTACCGGAGATTATCTGATGAAATGGAGTAGGGTTGGATTGGTCGTGGTGGCGGCTGTGTGCGTAGCTTCGTTGGCTGCCTGCTTTGATAAAGGCACGGTGCATTTGCAAATTAATGGAGAATCGCTGCACCTAAAATTGGTAAAGGTGTTCGACGGATTTGAACAACCCGTGGCTTTACTGCCGGATCCGGGGCAGTTTGATGTTTGGTATGTAGTAGAAAAGCCGGGGCGTATTGTTCGTTTGGCTCGAAACGATGCCAATGTCTATGTAAAAAGCCTGTATCTGGATATTACGGACCGAGTAAATGCCAGTTACAATGAGAGCGGATTATTGGGCATGGCATTTGACCCCAAGTTTAATGACAACGGTTATATCTATGTATCTTATACGGGGTCTGATAATAACTTCAAATTGGTTTCCATCGTATCCAGGCTTGCCTCCGACAGTGTCAGTGCGGACAAGGATAGGGAAGAGATTATTCTGCAAGTTGATCAACCCTATTCCAATCACAATGGTGGTCAAATCGGGTTTTCACCTGACGGCTATTTGATGCTGGGACTGGGGGACGGCGGTTCCGGGGGGGACCCCAGGGGACATGGGCAGAATACTTCTACATTGCTGGGAGCTATGCTCAGACTGGATGTGCGGCAATTACCTTATACCATTCCCAAGGATAATCCCTTTGCCAATTCCAAAGTTGCACGACCGGAAATTTATGCTTGGGGTTTGCGTAATCCCTGGCGTTGGAGTTTCGATAAAAGTAACGGTGATCTCTGGGTTGCTGATGTGGGACAAAATCATTGGGAGGAAGTCAATCGGCTCATCAAAGGGGGGAACTACGGTTGGAATGTATTGGAGGGGAACCAGTGTTATAAGGACGAAAACTGTGCAAGCCCCAGTTTTCAGGCCCCGATTTGGGAGTATAACCACAAATTTGGTTGTTCTATAACCGGTGGTTATGTCTATCGCGGCGAAGAAATTGCATCCTTGCAAGGATGGTATATTTTTGGCGATTTTTGCAGTGGCACGATTTGGGCTTTGAATTCTAAAGAAAAATCCCAATATGCGCCCTCAGCGAATGGAGGACCTCAAGTGATGTTGCAAACCGATTTGAATATTGCCTCTTTTGCTGAAGACACACAGGGCGAATTATACGTAATTGCCTATAACGGCGTGATTTATAAAATTGAGGTTAAATAATCCGGATGTTGAATCTGCTACGGGAACACAAACGTAAGATATTGATATTATTTGGTTTATCGTTTGTTGTTGGTGTGATGTATGTCGCTTATCTGGATTTCCAGATCCGGACTCAATTTGAAGGTAAACGCTGGGCGATTCCCGCTAAAGTATATGCCCGGCCATTAGAATTGTATCCCAAGGTAAGTTTAAATGCGGATCAGTTTGAAACTGAGTTGAAGGTTTTGGCTTATCGTCCGTCGATGAACCCTGATGCGCCGGGCAGTTATTTTCGTAATGGCAATCACTTTCGGGTAATTACGCGAGCATTCACCTTTTGGGATGGCAGTGAACCTTCTTTGCCTCTGCGTCTGAATTTTGGGCGTAACCAGTTGGAAAGTCTGTACAACGCCAATTCGGGTTTGGATTTACCTATTGCCCGATTGGATCCCGGTATTATCGGTCGAATTTACCCCAGCCACACAGAAGATCGCGTTTTGCTCAAACGCGAGGAATTGCCTGATGTCTTAGTGCAGACACTAATTGCGGTGGAAGACCGGGATTTTTATAGTCATTTAGGTATTTCTCCCAAAGGGATTGCGCGGGCGTTGTGGGCCAATATTCGTGCCGGTGCAACGGTCCAAGGCGGCAGTACATTAACCCAACAATTGGTGAAAAACTTTTTTTTGAGCAGTGAGCGTTCCCTGGTTCGCAAAATTAACGAGGCCATTATGTCCTTGTTACTGGAAATACATTACGACAAGGACGAAATTCTCGAGGCCTACGCCAACGAAATATTTTTGGGGCAGGATGGACGTCGTTCTATTCACGGTTTTGGTCTGGCCAGCTATTTTTATTTTGAGAAGCCATTGCATTTATTACGGCCGGACCAGTTAGCGTTGATGGTGGCTATGGTCAAAGGGCCGTCTTATTACTCACCCCGCAGGCAGGAAAAGCGGGCACTGGCCCGCCGTGATCTGGTTTTGGATCTGATGATGCAACGCGGAATTATTGGTGCTGACACAGCCGAAGAGGCCAAAGAATTTCCGTTGGACGTGGTATCCCTGGCTAAGAGTAATATTACCTCCTATCCCGCATTTATGGATTTGGTGCGCAGACAACTGCGGCGCGACTATAAAGAGACCGATCTTAACTCTGAAGGTCTGCAAATATTCACCACATTGGACCCCTTGATTCAATTCGAAACTGAAAAAGCTCTGTCCCATCGAACGGAAATACTGGGTAAATGGAAGGATCTTCCCGGTTCCCGTTTGCAGGCGGCCAGTGTGATCGTTAGTGTGGATGGTGGTGAGGTATTGGCGGTCGTAGGGGGGCGCAACCCACAGTTTGCCGGTTTTAACCGAGCTTTGGATGCCGTGCGTCCTATAGGTTCACTGGTAAAACCCGCGGTATTTTTGACCGCGCTGAGTCAATCGCAAAAATATAACCCCGGCACCTTGTTGGATGATGGGCCAATGAAGCTGGATATGGGGGGCGGTACTTATTGGGAACCGCAAAATTTTGACAAGAAAACTCACGGTTGGGTGCCTGTGTATCAAGCTTTATCCCATTCATACAATTTGTCTACGGCTCGCCTGGGTTTGGATTTGGGTATACCTAATATCATCAAAACCATGAACAAGATGGGAGTACAAAGAGACTTACCCAATTATCCATCCCTGCTGTTAGGGGCTGCGGCCTTATCGCCTATTGAAGTGGTGCAGATGTACCATACACTGGCCTCCGGCGGTTTTCGAACACCGGTGCGCGCAATACGTGAAGTGTTGACTGCAAAAGGCAATCCACTGCAACGTTATCCCTGGTCTGTGGAGAAAGTTTTGGAACCCCAGCCGGTTTATTTGCTCAATTCCATCATGCAATACACCACCCGTGCAGGAACCGGAAGGGCAGTCTATAAATATGTGAGGGAGTCTGTGAGTATTGCCTCAAAAACGGGCACCAGTAATGATTTGCGCGATAGTTGGTTTGTTGGCTTTACCGGAGACAAGCTGGGAGTGGTCTGGATGGGGATGGATGACAATCAGCCGGCCGGGTTAACCGGGTCTCAGGGTGCTCTGCGGGTATGGGCCGATATTTTTAAGTCCATTAATACCGAGTCACCTATCCATACAGTCCCCGAAAACGTGGAATACATATCGGGTGGATGTGGGCATACTGTACGCTTACCGTTTATAAAAGATACGGTGAACGAGGAATTTACCGACTGTGACAGGGTCAAAGAAACACGTGACCAGGAAACACTGGCCGCATCACAGCAGCAGGAACAGCAATGAATCGGAAAAAATGTTTTAAATCCCTAGGAATTTCTCTGCTTGGGCTTACCTTGGTTGGTTTGCAAGCATGTACCATGACAGCCACCACAGAGCATGGCACCACAGGTTTAAATGACGGCATTCGAGTGGATGATGAGGGAGTGAGCATAGACCCTTTTTACCGTGTAGACGAAGGACAGGAGCAAAACGTGGATTTGGCTCCGGAGATTTCTTCCAACCCCACCAGTGGTACGGTTCTGGCTTTACTGAGCCAGGCAAAAACCGAGGAACGGGCGGGAAATTCTGAGCGCGCTGCCGCCGTACTGGAGCGGGCTTTGCGCATTGAGCCGCGCAATGCCCAGTTGTGGTATCGCTTGGCTTTATTGCGCTTACAACAGGGGAAATTGGATATGGCCCGAAGTTTAGCGTCTAAATCCACTGCATTGGCACCCAATGACCGTTTGTTAAAAACCCAAAATCAAACCATAATTAACCAGGTCAATATGTTGCAAGGGCGCTAAGGTAGAATTACATGTAACTACGTGTTTTATATAGGAAAATATTCATGGATGTGTATGACGTAGATAAACTGATGCAGCAGGCGCGAAAGTTGGCAACGCAATATCGCCAGGCAACCGGTAAGCCCCTGGGTATCAGCAATGAAATCGCCGTCCATGATGTAGTCAGGCTGATGAATCTGCAGCCGGTTGTGGATGCCAGTGAGTCTACCGGTTTCGATGCTATCGGGTCCGGTACCCGCCTGGGTAAGAAAATCCAAATCAAAGGCCGTTCAATATCCGGTCAACCCAAGCCCAATCAGCGCGTGGGACAAATCAAACTGGAGCAGGACTGGGACTCTGTCATGCTGATTCTGATGAACGATAACTATGAACCCCTGCAAATTTATGAGGCTGATCGCGCTGAAATCGAAGACGCGGTGAAAAGCAGTAGTGCGAAACGCCGTAATCGCGGTGCTCTGTCTGTCGCTCGTTTTATGAAAATCGGTAGCCTGGTGTGGAGTTGTGATGCGATCAGCGGCGAAGACACAGAAAAATCCGTTAAGTCTGCCTGAGTTTCTAAACTTTCCAGTACATTTCCGTGTAAAATAGCGGTTTTGCCGGAAAATCAACCCGACGCTATGGTATCCGTACATGATTTGCTGGGTTCGCAAGGGCCGTTTGCCAACTGCCAATCCGATTTTGCAGCTCGGCCTGCACAACAGGAAATGGCCCAACTCATCAATGAGATTCTGGAAACTCACGGTACTCTAGTCGCCGAAGCGGGTACCGGGACCGGCAAAACTTTTGCCTATCTGGTTCCCGCCTTGTTGAAAGCCCAGTCTGGTGAGTACAAAGTGATCATTTCTACCGGCACTCGCAATTTGCAGGATCAACTCTATTATCGTGACTTACCTTTAGTGAAAAAAGCATTAGGGGTTGGGGTGAAAACCGCGCTGTTGAAAGGTCGCGCCAACTACCTGTGTCATTATCGTTACGATCAGCAACAGCGCCAGGGCCGTCTGAGTTTACAACAATTGCAGGATTTTAAAGCCATATCCCAGTGGTTGCCTCGAACCGTCCGCGGAGACATAGCCGAGGTCAGTGGGGTACCTGAAGATGCGGCGGTGTGGCCCTTAGTGACCTCCAACGTTGATAATTGTCTAGGCTCCGACTGCCCCAATTTAAGTGACTGCTTTGTGGCTAAGGCACGTCGCAGCGCGCAGGATGCGGACTTGGTCGTGGTTAATCATCATTTATTTTTTGCAGATATGGCTTTGCGAGACGAGGGGTTCGGCGAAGTATTGCCGGGTGCCAATGCGTTTATTTTTGACGAAGCCCATCATTTGCCGGAAACAGCGAGTCGGTTTTTTGGCAGTAATGTCAGTGGTCGCCAACTGCTGGAGTTAACCAAAGACACTCGGGCGGAAATGTTAGAGGAAGCAGCCGATGTCGCGGAGATTCATGACATTTGTGATGCGGTAGATAAGTCCGTGAAAGATTTGCGTCTCAGTCTGGGAGATGTGGGGCAGCGTATTGCCTGGACCCAGAAACAGAATGAGGAAGTCCAGGAGTGTTTTGAACAGCTATTGTTTCATTGCGAAGCGCTGGAAGACTGCTTAAAGGAAGCCTCGGTGCGCAGTGGCGGCATTGATAATTGCCGCCGCCGGGCACAGGAATTACTGTATGGCTTGAGTCAGTTTCAATCCGAGCAAGAAAATCCAAGCGACGAAGTGGTGTGGTGTGAAACCCATCAAAGCAGTTTTACGCTGCACAAAACACCGACCCGGGTGGCAGAACAGTTTAGTGCCTACATGCAAAGCCAGCCGGGTGCCTGGATTTTTACCTCGGCCACGCTATCTGTAGCCGGAAATTTCAGCCATTTTCAGCAAGCGCTGGGGTTGGAATCATCACAGGTACATAGTTGGGAAAGTCCTTTTGATTTTACCCGACAGGCTTTGCTGTATATTCCCGAGGAACTTCCCGAACCCAATACACCGCAGCACCTGGATGCAGTGGCCTGTCTGGCTCGCCAAGTGATTGGGTATAGTCAAGGTCGGGCTTTCATTCTAGTGACCAGCTACAGAGCCTTGAACCAGATTGCAGCGCAGCTGAAAGATATTGATTACCCTTTACTGGTGCAAGGGGAACAATCGCGGGGAGAGTTGTTGCATTCCTTTCGACGCCAAGGAAACGCTGTGCTTATTGGTACCTCCAGTTTTTGGGAAGGTGTGGACGTCAAAGGTGAGGCTTTGTCATGTGTTATCATTGATAAATTACCCTTTGCTGCGCCGGACGACCCCGTATTACAGGCCCGAATTGACACCTTGCAGCAACAAGGACGTAATCCTTTCATGGAAATTCAATTGCCCCGTGCGGTTATAGGTTTAAAACAAGGCGTAGGGCGCTTGATTCGGGATCAAAGCGATACCGGTGCTCTGGTTATATGTGATCCGCGGATGATCAGTAAAAGTTACGGTCGCGTGTTCTTAGACAGCCTGCCTGCCATGACCAAAACCCGCAAACTGGAGCGGCTGGAGCGATTTTTTCAGTATTGCAAAACCCGGCAAACCGTTGCTGAACAATCTGAAAATCCACAGGAGTCTTAGCGTTATCATGAAAATACTGGCCTTGGATACGTCAACGGAAGCCTGTTCGGCTGCTTTGTACCTTGACGGTGAAATTTTGGAGCAATACCGATTGGCTCCGCGGGAACATTCTCAGCTTGTTTTGGGGATGTGTGAGGCGCTATTGGCTGAGGCCCAAATCCGTTTGCCTCAGCTGGATGCAGTGGCATTTGGTCGCGGCCCCGGCTCTTTTGTGGGCGTGCGTATTGCTACAGGCATTATTCAAGGCATGGCATATGCTACAGATTTACCGGTGGTACCGGTTTCCTCTCTTGCAGCACTGGCTCATGGCAGCGGCCGGACTCACGTGATTGCGGCTATTGATGCTCGAATGGAGGAAGTTTATTACGCTTACTACCATTGTGGGGAGGACAGTGCCACGGCATTGAGCGAAGAGGGTGTTTGCCCTGCGGGGAAACTGCCGTTACCGCCTGAGCACCGGGATTGGTTCGGCATAGGTTCCGGCTGGCAAAGCTATTCGCATGAATTACAAGCACGAACCGGTACTGAGTTCTGGGTTGAAGCTTTTCCTCGAGCAGCCAGTGTGGCTGCCCTGGCGATAGGCCAAGTGCGTTTAGGCCATACGGTAGATGCGGCAGCTGCATTACCCGTGTATATACGTGACCAAGTCGCGAAACCGCAACGAAAGTGAGTATTATCATGCCATTGAGCAAGAAACCAGCGTGGAAAACAATAGCGCTGTTGTTGATCGGGAGTATTATTCAGTTGGGTTGCGGCGGAAATGCCTTGAAACAAAGTCGTTTCGGCACGCCGCTTAGCAAGAATGACATCACCGATTCGATTGCTTCAGCCGCATTACCCGAACACGTGGACCTGAGCGGTAAGAGCATGTCTGAATTGGACTTGTCATTTATACAATTGCGTAAGGCCAATTTGTCCCAATCCTACTTAGTGGGTACTACTCTGGAACGCAGCAATTTGGAATATGCCAATCTGGAAGCAGCGAATCTCACCAATGCCAGATTAGTCTCTGCCGGTTTGGCCGGAGTGAATTTGAAAAACGCCAATCTGAGTGGGGCGGACTTAACCGGGGCTGTATTGGATGGAGCGGATTTAAGCGGTGCCAATTTGCAGGGCGCTAAACTGGACAGAACTACCCTGAGAAACATAAATTTGGCCGGTGCTAACTTGCGTGAAGTCAGTATGACCCAGGTCTTTTTGGGTGAGAGTAATCTTTCCAACTTGGATTTACGCGGTATCAATTTTCATAAATCCGATTTGAGTAACGCCATTCTGGTAGGGACTAACCTGGAAGGTACCGACCTCAGAGGGGTGGTTTTCAATAGTGCCGATTTGTCTCGGGCTAAATTGAGTCAGGCGATTTTGGTGGGAGCTGATATGCGTCAGGCCCACATGTACAATGCCACTATGGTTCGGGCCAATATGGAGCGTGTGGATTTGCGAGGGGCTAATGTATTTGCTTCTAACTTTACCGAGGCCAATTTGCGTCATGCAAAAATGCGGGGAGCCACAGTGGATGAGGCTAATTTTTTCGAAGCGGATTTGAGCAAGAGCAATATGCAAGGTGTCAGTGCCAAACACGCCCATTTTGAATGGTCCGTTCTGAACGAAGCCAACTTGAGAGAAGTCGACTTTTCCAACAGTAATCTCAGTCATGCCAAATTGAGAGATGCAGATTTGTATAAGGCCAATTTCTGGTTTTGTGTGTTATTGAGTGCGGATTTGCGTGGAGCGGACATGCGTCGGGTGGAGTTTACCCGGGCTACCATAAGTGGTGCGAATCTTGAAGGAGCCAATCTTCAGGGCGCCAAAAACATGAACCAGAGTATTGGTCTGGACAGGGCTATAAATTTGGAAAAGGCCCTGCTTTCCGTAGAGGATTGGAGATAGCGGCAAAAACGGTTGAACGCAATAACCTCGGAGATAATGTGACAGGGATAGCATTTTTTGCAGTTAAAGTTTGCAATGTTTTAACATTACGGCCGATACAAAGGTAGAATGTTAATAATAATGTAACAATATCCCATTCCATTAGAATAACGTTGATGAGTGCAGAATTTTCAGGTATTGGCGGGAGAAACTTTCCTTCCCGTCCCCACAAGTTAGCCGTCAGTCGGGTAAATCAGCCGGCTGCCGTGGGTTATGGTCAGGAAAAACCCCAGGCGCGCGCCCAAAGCTCCCAACAAAGAACAAGAACCCAAGCCTATGTGCAAACGGCTCAAATGGAATATACCCAGGATCGTGCTCAGTTCCAGCGCCTGGGAGGCGAGATGGCTTTACAGGCCAAAAATGCCATATCCGCTTACCAAAGCACCCAATATGCCGAGGAACGCATGCAGTTCACGACGGCCCTGGGAGTGGATGAGTACGTTTGAGCCGTTTGAACTAACTCAATAAGACGATAAAAAACTCAATAAAAAAGCGCGCCGAGGCGCGCTTTTTTTTGCTCTTTGTTTATTACCTTAGAAGCGAAATCCGAATTTTGCCGTACTGGTGGTATTTTCACCGGTTTTATCAATTTCCGCAGCCAGGTTAAACAGGCCCATATTGAAGTTCAAACCTACAAACACTTTGGTTAAATCAACGGTTTCCTTGGCAAACAGATCAGAATCTCCGGTGATGCGCACTTTACCCACACCGGCAAACGGCGTGGCCATGAGAAAGCCCTTGGAAATGGCGATTTCCAGTCCCATAGAGCTCAGATCCAGATGATCCACACCGCTAAGTACAGAGTAGGTCCCACGCAGGCCCAGTGCCGGCATCAAGGTACCGCCTTCAAGCAGCTCAAATCGCAGTTCTGCCCCCATGTTTTGCACATTACCGCTGGGATCTTTGGTCAATGAAGCACCCACATCCAGGCCAAACGGCAGGCCTTTATGGGCATGGACTTTGGCCAGGTATAAGTTGGTACCAAATTGATTACCGGTGGCACGTTTTAAACCCTGAGTACCCATTTCGGTTTGCGAAAATTCAATGGCCACATCAATACCTAACAACCCCATGGATTCCGCCGGAGCCACGGCTTTATAACTTAAGGCTGCACCCAACTCCTCAACCAGGTCCTGAAATAATGCTTGATCCATTAAACCTAAGTTTGCAGCCAAATCTATAGTGCTTTTACCGGCAAAGCAGGGCGATGACACAAAAGCGAATGACAGAGCAATCGGCAGTAATTTTTTCATGCGATTTTCCTTACCTATTCAGTCGGCACTCGTTTGTGCCAATGTCGTGAGTATGAAATGTAACGTTTAGTATAGACCGTATTTGCAAGAGCGATGCCCAACAGTCTATTTCGCTTAAGATTTCTATCGGCCGGCAGCTTTATTTAGTGAGGATCAACCGGGGGGAATTGTAAAAACTGAGAACTGGGTCTTAGCGTTTGCTTAATGATTGTACAATTCGGCGATAGCTTTGATAGCGCTGCTTATGAATTTTCCCGCAGTCCACCGCATTCATGATAGCGCAACCGGGTTCATTAAGATGGGTGCAGTTGTTAAATTTGCACTGTCCTAGAAACGATTCGAAATCAATAAAGCCCAGGCTGATGCGGTCCTGTGCCACATGGCCCAGGCCAAATTCGCGAATTCCGGGAGAATCTATGATGGAGCCACCACTGGGTAATTGATACAAGCGGGTAACGGAGGTGGTGTGTTTACCCAATCCGGAGGCGACAGATAAATCACCAATGCGTATATCATTATCCGGTAATAGGGTTTGGATCAAGGACGATTTGCCCACTCCCGATTGACCGACGAATATACTGGTTTTATCCGCCAAGCTTTCCCATAAGGCCTGTAAGCCGTCTTTTTGTTTGGTGCTGACGAAACAGACGTCATAACCAATGTCAACGTACAGCGCCAGTTCCTGGCGCAGATGCTCTTGTTCCGATGGGTTCAGAAGATCGATTTTGTTAAACAGAAGCAGTGGTTCAATGTCGGTTAAGCGAGCGGCAATGAGATAGCGATTAATCAGATCCAGGTCAAACTCGGGAACCGGTGCCGCCACTACCACAATCAAATCCACATTGGCGGCGATGGGCTTGAGTTGTTTATTGTATGCCGGTCGCGCCAGCAGTGTGTGGCGTTCCTGCAAAGCGGTGATAACGCCCACGTCCTGGCCGCTGGATTGCCAGAAGACACGGTCGCCGCACACCAGTTTAGGCAGGTTCTTCCGACTGAGGCAGTGGTGGTGTTTATGTTCCTGGTCCACTACATCAAAATTGGCGCCATAGTGAGCTACAATAAGGCCGGTTTGTTGCGGCCCCAATTCACTGCTATTGAGTATTTGTTCGGTTTTTTCCTGTACCCGGGCATCACGTCGGGCTTTGTCCTGCTCTACTTGTTTTTGTCGCCAGCGTTCGCGTCTGCCGGGGGTTTTAGAACTCATACTACCGAAAGCCTGTACATGCCGTCGCCTTATGCCTGTAATAGTGCATCCACTTTAGCTGCACAAATAAAGTCGTTGTCTGATAAACCGCCAATGGCATGGGTGCTGTAACGGACCAGACAGCGATTGTAACTGACTTCCAAGTCCGGGTGATGGTCCTGCTGGTGAGCCATCCATGCCACCGCATTGACGAATGCCATGGTCTGATAGTAATTCTTGAATTTAAAGGTCCGTTGGATTTCCTGTTTATCCGCGATAAATTCCCACTCAGGAATTTGTGGCATTAAGTTGTCGATCTCGGTGCTGTCCAGCGGTTTCACACCGCCTTCGCAGGGTTTACAGTTTTTTTGGGTCAGATCACAAACTTGGGTTTCACTCATGCTCAATCCTTGATGAATTTATAAAACTGTTTGTTCAGATAATCGGTCACAGCGGCTAATTGCGCGGCGTTGAATCCGGACTGTACCTGTGCATCACAGAATTTCACTCTGTTTGCGAGGTCTGAATAAACGTGGACGATACGATTGGGACGATTATGGATACGTGTATCATGACAACCCATACAATGTTCCTGATACAATTTTTCCCCATCCGGAGTGTCACCGGCTGCTGCTGTGCCACCGGCCCAAACGATGAGAATTACAGCAAAACTTATTAAGGTATATCGGTGTTTCATCTGTGGTTACTCCTGATAGCTCCTAACCAATAACGCCAACTTGAAACTCCTGATAATCGCAGGTTTCCCATTGCGCAGTAAGGGGTTTGTTGTCAATAGTTTGGGATCTATAGTTTTAGGCATGGTGCCTGATATAATACTCGATTTTCCAAAACACTGAATGTTTTTATTCACTTTGTTACTATAGTTAGTCAGTGACGTGCCGTAAATGGGTCTGTAACAAAAGTGTCTAATATCAAACAGAGGTAAGCATGGCGAAACAGGACAGTAATCTCATTTGGATCGACCTGGAAATGACGGGTCTGGATACCCAAATGGACAGTATTATCGAAATTGCGACCATTGTTACAGACAGTGAACTCAACATCCTGGCGGAAGGACCGGTTTTGGCCATTCATCAGAGTGATGCCATACTCGGTGGCATGGATGAATGGAACACCCGCCAACACAGTAAATCGGGTCTGATTGACCGGGTTAAAACCAGCGCTATTGACGAGGCGGAAGCCGAGGCACAAACCATCGCTTTTCTGAGTGAGCATATTGATAAAGGTAAATCGCCTATGTGCGGTAACAGCATTTGTCAGGACCGACGTTTTCTGGCGCGCTGTATGCCCGAACTGGAGGCGTATTTTCATTATCGTAATTTGGATGTGAGCACCTTGAAAGAGTTGGTCAGTCGCTGGGCTCCCGATGTCGCCAAAACATTGACCAAAAAAGGTGCGCATCTGGCATTGGATGATATTCGCGATTCTATCGAAGAATTGCAGCACTATCGCAAAAACTTTATTAAAGTGTAAACACGATTTTTGCAAGTTGCCGCATCGATGCGGCTGAGTAAAAATGTAAAAGATACGCCTGAACCTTGCAACAGAGCAAAACTTGTTTGATTCTTACTGTTCCCACTTGACAGTTTCAAAGACTCAGCGCACACTTAGCCCATGAGATTTCTGAGCACCCTTATGCTGACTAAGAAAGCGAATCGGATCCGCCGTATTCTGTGGAGCCCGCTCGCGTGGCGTGAGGAAATCATGAAGCATTAACTGCAGTGAACAATGAATTTCAAAAAGGCCGCGGACCGAAAGATCCACGGCCTTTTTTTTTACCCGGTTTCAACGCATGGTTTTAAACATGCAGACCGGAAAACCAGCCTTAAAACATGAGGATACTGATATGTCTGTTCCTGCCGCCTATTTGGGGGTGATTATAATTTGGTCCACAACACCCTTAGCCATTCAATGGAGCAGTCAGGGTTGGGGATTTGTATTTGGTGCCGCAGGCCGTATGTTGATTGGGATGGTTTTCTGCCTGAGTCTGCTGGTGCTGATCAACAAAAAACTATCCTGGCAGCGTCAGGCCCGTTGGACCTATGTGGCGGCGGGTTCAGGCATCTATGGCGCCATGCTGTGTGTTTATTGGGGCGCACAATACATTCCCTCTGGGTTGGTGGCAACCGTATTTGGATTAACACCGGTGGTCACCGGTGTTTTGGCGGCATTGATTTTGAAGGAGTCCTTTGGTGTCACGAAGTTACTGGGAGCCTTGTTGGGGATTACCGGCTTGTTCATTATTTTCCAGTCCGATATAAGTTTGAGTAACGATGTATGGAAAGGAGTGTGCGGTATCTTGATGGCGGTTTTTCTGCATGCGGGTAGTGCGGTATGGATGAAAAACATCGATGCCCAACTACCGGCCTTAAGCATCACGGCCGGCGGTCTGCTGTTTGCGGTGCCCTTGTATTTGCTCACTTGGTGGATTGTTGACGGTTCCCTGCACATGGATTATTTGGCCAGTACAGCTGCGTTGAAAACCGGAGCTGCTTTGATGTACTTGGGCGTGTTCGGAACAGTCATTGGTTTTTCTTTGTATTTTTATGTGCTTAAAAATATAGAGGCTAACAAAGTGGCCTTAATCACTTTGGTGACCCCCGTGCTAGCCTTGCTTATTGGGCATTTACTAAATGATGAACCGGTTTTGCTCAGTGTATGGCTGGGGGCCGCCTGTATTATTCTGGCGATCAGTGTGTACCAGTGGGGTGAGCAGGCACACCGGCTGGTGGACGTGTTCTCCAAGAGTTCGTAACGGTGCTGTAGCGGCTTAGGCGGAAAAGTTGTGTTTCACCTGGGTTGTCGTGAGAGTGTCAACCGGTTGCGGTTTGTTGATGGCATGGCCCTGGGCGTAACTGATGCCCAGTTCCTTCAGGCACAGGGTCGTTTCCTTGTCTTCTACAAATTCCGCGATGGTTTGAATGCCCATCAAATCAGCAACTGCGTGAATGGAGGATACCATAGTACGGTCAACTTGGTTCTTGCAAATCTCTTTTATGAACATGCCGTCTATTTTCAGATAATCTACCTTGAGCTGTTTGAGGTAGGCAAAAGAACTCATGCCACTGCCGAAATCATCCAAGGAGAATTCAAAACCCAAGTCGCGCAACTGGAATATAAAATGTTCGGCATCCACCAGATTGTCTATGGCAGCAGTTTCGGTAATTTCAAAACAAATTTGCCACGCTTGTAAATTCCAGTGATGTAATTGTTCGATAATGTACGCAACAAACTCGCGATCGCAAATGGATTGTGCAGACAGATTGATGGCGCATTTAAAATCCGAGTTGACTAAGCCATTCATAGCGATAAATTGAAATACATTTTTCACCACCCAACGGTCGATCAGGGGCATCAGTTGAAAGCGTTCGGCAGCCGGTATGAACTCGCCGGGTCCGATAATTTTCCCGGAATCGTCACTCAGACGCAGAAGAAACTCATAAAACCCATGCTCACTTTCCTGCGTCAATGACATGATTTTCTGACAATAGAGCCGAAAGCGGTTTTTCTCCAACGCCTGATTGATCTTTTGCACCCATTGCATTTCGCCGCGGTGTTGCAACAGTAGAAAGTTATGTTGATCATAAACCTGGATGCGATTGCGCCCCAAGCGTTTTGCCAGATAGCAGGCGGAATCGGCTTCATTGAGGACTTCGTTGGAATTGTTGCTGGAGGCTCTGATGGCGGTAAGGCCGAAACTGGCACCAATGTCAAAACGGTTGTGACTCCACTGAAATTTGTACTGTTTCAATGCTTCCAGAGTCGAAGTCACGATGTCCATTGCTTTGCTTTCCGGGCATCCATGCAGCAATATGGCAAATTCATCACCACCCAGGCGGGCAAATGTATCATTATTCCGGAGTTTTTCATGGACAAGCATCGTGAACTGCTTCAATAGTTCGTCGCCGGCCAAATGACCGCAATTGTCATTGATAATTTTAAAATTATCCAAGTCAATGTAAACCAAGCTGTGTTCCAAATCATCTACCCGGGCATTGTCCAGGGCACGGCGCAAACGCACATCAAATTCACGTCGATTGATCAAGCCGGTGAGGGGGTCGTGAGTGGCCTGATGGTTTAACATGCGCGTGAGGTTGTGCATTTGAGTAACGTCATGCAAAACCAGCACACAACCCATTATTTGGTTGTCAAAATGTCGAATGGGCGCTGCGGTAACATCAATAATATACTCCGAGCCGTCTCGGGCGACCAAAACACAACTTTTTTCAACCACGGTATGCCCATTTCCGGCCAGGCATCGTTCTATGGGGTCTTTGATACGTAAGCGAGTCACCTGATTTTCAAGGCTTATACGATTGTGGTAATCCTTACCACAGAGTTCTGCGTTGTTTAGCCCAATAAGTGATTCTGCCGCTGCATTGACATATTCGATCACACCATCCGGACTGACCGTCAGTACAGCGTCACCAATCGCGGCCAAGGTTACCTGGGCACGTTCTTTCGCCTCAATCAGTTCCGATTCCGTCTGTTTTTGCCGAGTAACATCCTGCGCCGTTGCCGAGAGACCAATGACTGAGCCATTGCTATCGAACTGAATTTCACCTTCCTGGTGGATGATGTGGATTTTGTTTTGCTCCGTGATAATGGGGTGGTCAATACTTAATGCGGTTTTGTATTCAACGGCTTTGGCTATGGCTTGTTTAAACTGCTGTTGTTCTGCCGTGGGTATGCCTTGGATAAAGCTATCCATCGAAACATGATCACTTGGGTCAATCCCAAACATTTCGTAAAACGGGTCCGATCCGCTGATCAGATCAGAACGCAAATCCCAGGTCCAACTGCTCATGCGAGCAATGCGTTGTGCGTGATTGAGTTTTTTACGGTTATCACGCAGTGCATTTTCGGTATGACGCAAATGCGATAGATCCCGGATTCCACAAAGAATACTGGTGGGTTCTCCCGATTCATCTCTGACCACGCGAATAGTCACTTCGATGGGTTTTCCAATGGGGTTAGTGGGATCGTCCACTTCTTTGGTAAAAAAAGCATCACGCCGATCCAGGCGGGCCTGGCAACCGGGGCATGGGATTTTTTCCGGTTTTAAGTGGATCAGGGTTTTCACATCTTTACCCAGCACTTCTGCTTCAGGTTTACCAACTTGGCGGTAGAATGCTTTATTGGCACGAAGGACAATATCGTTGAGGTCCACCAGATACATGGGGTCTTCCAGAAAGTCCATGGCATAAGTCCATTGTGCTGCGGTTCTTTCCAGTTCGGTTCTATTGGATCGTATTTGGCGTAAAAGAAATGCTGTATAAATCAACAGGCTAATCAGAAACAGGCTCACAAGGGCGAAAGCCGCTTGTTCCAATGTGTGACCGTGACCGGTATCCACAGTGGTTTGCACAGCGGCCTGTAAGGATAGGGATACTGCGAGCAAACTGAGGCTGAGGATTAATCGCTTCATGCTGAACCACTAAAAATTTAAAGAACAAGAAAAAGGTTGCAAGACTGTGTCTTAGACGTTTTATCGTCGCAACTTATGTCTAACTTAACGTCTAATTTGAGCCGTTAAGGTTAACTTCAGGTTTGCCAAAGGCGTACACAAAGGAGGGTTATAGTATGCGGCGGGATTTCCAGTAAGCGTCACGCCAGTACGGGTTTTGCAGCTGTGAAATCATCACACCGCGTGAAGTTGATGCATGCATAAAGCGCCCATCCGCCAGGTAAATGCCCGCGTGACGGTCTTTTTTACTGGTCTTGAAAAATACCAAATCACCCGCGCGCAGTTCCTTGTCTGAGATTTGTTTACCACTTTGTGCCAGCAATTGGGTCGAACGGGGGACATCCAGGCCTAATGCGGTTTTCAATGCGGCGTGAATAAAGCCGGAGCAGTCGATACCGCGTTTGTCATTACCACCGTATTTATAGGGTACGCCTTCCCAAGAGGCATAGACGGTATTGAGTTTGTGTAAGACTTGGTTTTGTGACTTGTCCGGGATTGGATTCGCACCGGCGCTAGGTGCCAAAACCCGCGGCGGCTGACTCCCGCAGGCGCTGAGCCAAAATGCCGCACTGATCAGTACAGTAATAAAAGATATGTGTTTGATATTTTTGATGTATTTGGGTTTCATCATCATTCTCACGGCTTTTTTTACAGTTTGCATCAGAAACTGTATCGTCTACAGCGGGAATTCTTAAAGTCTGGACTGTTGATCCAGTGCCCACTCTACGTGTTCTCGCACCAAAATCGAAGGGTGGTATTTTCGATTCAGTAAGGCGTGCCGGATGGCGCTTGTCGGGGTGGCATTGCCTAAAGCTACCGCTAGATTTCTGAGCCAACATTCATAGCCGATACGACGTATGGGACTGCCTTCAAACCGGGTTCGGAACTGAGACTCAGTCCAGCTAAACAAATCCACCAGGGTAGCCTGATCCAGGCTGTGACGACTATGAAAATCCATCTCCTGACTGATATGGGCAAAACGGTTCCAGGGGCATACCAGTTGACAGTCATCGCATCCGTAGATGCGGTTACCCAGGGAAGGACGAAATTCCGGTGGTATGGATTGCTTCAATTCAATGGTGAGATATGAGATACAGCGCCGTGCATCCACCTGATAGGGAGCAACAATCGCCTGGGTGGGGCACGCGTCCAGGCATTGTTGACAAGTACCGCAATGGTTACTGGCCGCGTCATCGGCAGGTAGGGGTAGGTCAGTGTAAATCTCCCCGAGGAAAAACCAGGAACCGGCATTTTGTTGGATCAAATTACTGTGTTTGCCAATCCACCCCAGTCCGGCTTTTTCGGCCAGAGCTTTTTCTAACACCGGTGCGCTATCAGTAAATACCCGGTAGCCGAAGGGGCCGATATGGTTTTGAATGCGTTTTGCCAGGGCTTGTAGACGTTTTCGCAGCAGCTTGTGATAGTCACGGCCCAAGGCGTAGCGGGAAATATACGCTTGCTGATCGTTATGCAGTACTTCCTCCGCGGTATGCATGTTTTCCGGCAAATAATCCATTCGTGCACAAATAACGCTGATGGTACCGGGTTCGATTGCCTGCGGCCGGCTGCGTTTTACCCCATGGCGCTGCATATAGTCCATTTGTCCGTGAAAGCCTCGCTCCAACCAGTTGAGTAAATGGACCTCAGCGTTTTGCAGGTCGATGTCACTGATTCCCAGTTGCTGAAAACCCAATTCAATGCCCCAGGACTTGATATTTTTTACAAGTTGTAAAAAATCCATGTTGGAGTATGGTTTCCCGGAGTCTGTCATGGTAAACCCCGGTATATAATGTATAAATAGGTCATTGGTTTTAGTTTCTGGATCAGTGAAAAAACAATCGTAAATTAAACTATCAAATTATGAACTAAATTATGAACCAAAAGCGCAACAACATTGAAGCTATTTTGTACACGGCGGCCCAGGTTAGAGAATTGGACCGAATCACCATTGAGGAGCAAGGCATTCCCGGTATGACCTTAATGGAACATGCCGGTGCGGCGGTGTTTAATGCATTACACCGGCGTTGGCCGCGTGCGCGTAACATCGCTGTGCTGTGTGGAGTGGGTAATAATGCAGGAGATGGCTATGTGATTGCCCGATTAGCCGATGCCGCCGGTCTGCGCACTCGTGTGTATCAAGTGGGTGATCGCGCCAAGCTCAAGGGTGACGCACTGACGGCTTTTGAACGCTTGGAAGGCAGCCATGTGGAGATTCGGCCGTTCCAAAATGACAGCTTTGAAATGTACGATGTCATTGTGGATGCTCTATTGGGTACGGGTTTGCAAGGAGCGGTCAGCGGAGATTGGCTCAGCGCCGTAGAAAACATCAATCAAGCTCGGGGTACGGATCTGAGTACTCCGGGACAGGCCACGGCTGTAGTTTCTGTGGACATACCAACGGGCTTACACGCCGATACCGGTCGAGTGTTGGGCGCCGCGGTTGAGGCTGACCTCACCGTGACCTTTATTGGTTTAAAGCAAGGTTTACTCACTGGTGCCGGCCCGGACTGTTGTGGTGAAATTCTGTTTGATGATTTGCGGGTACCACACGAGGTTTATGAGCAAGTTCCCGGTTCCTGTCGCTCCTTTCGGGTCGAAGACGGTGCGGTGCTGACTCCAAGAAAGAAAACCACATACAAGAACCAATGCGGTCATGTTTTAGTGGTGGGTGGTTTTCGAGGTCTTTCCGGTGCTGCACGGATGGCGGGCGAGGCCGCGTTGCGCTGTGGCGCGGGTTTGGTGAGTGTGGCCGCTCATCCCGATACTGCGGGTACTCTGAATATCGCCCGGCCTGAACTTATGAGTCATGCCGTGGCCAGCTCGACGGAATTGCTACCCTTACTGCGCAAAGTAGATGTGGTAGCCATTGGCCCCGGACTAGGGCTGGACCATTGGTCGGTACCGCTTTTCGATGCCGTGATTCAAACGAATAAACCCTTATTGTTGGATGCCGATGCCCTGACTCTGTTGGCGGCAAAGGGCCACAAAAATGCCCAATGGGTATTGACCCCGCATCCCGGTGAGGCGTCTCGCTTACTCAATTGTCCCACGCACGAGGTGCAGGATGATCGGTTTTATGCCATTAAGGAAATCCAGCAACGCTATGGGGGAGTGTGTGTTTTGAAAGGGTGTGGCACATTGATAAGCGACGGTAAGGAGACCGTTTTGTGTCCCGCAGGAAATCCCGGCATGGCCGCTGGAGGCATGGGTGATGTACTCAGCGGTGTGATTGCAGCATTAATGGGGCAGGGCTTGGATCCCATGACTGCGGCTCTTGAGGGGGTGGCTGTGCATGCAGCAGCAGCGGATCTAGCGTCACAGGCCGGGGAACGTGGATTGCTCGCTACAGATTTATTTGTGCACTTACGCAATTTGGTCAACAGGGGAGAATAAGGGTGCGTCTTTGGCATTTGGCCGATGAGACGGCCATGATGGATTTGGCTCGATTGCTGGCCCCGGTTTTGAAGAACGGCATGACGGTGTATTTACACGGTGATTTGGGCGCCGGAAAAACAACACTGGTTCGTGGTATTTTACGGACTTTGGGTCACCAAGGCGCTGTGAAAAGTCCCACTTATACTTTGGTGGAGCCTTATGAATTGGAAGGAGTCACGTTGAATCATTTTGATTTGTATCGCCTCGCCGATCCCGAAGAGTTGGAATATATGGGCATACGAGATTACTTCGGCAGCCATGCTCTGAATTTAATTGAATGGCCGGAAAAAGGCCAAGGTGTCTTACCCTCTGCGGATTTGCACTGCTATCTGGAGTATGAAAATGGCGGTAGACGTCTTACCTTGGAATCCACCTCGGCAGAATTGCAGCGAGTCATTGACCGTCTTGCACTCGTCGCTGAGTAAGTTTGTTATTTTTACCAAAAAAGCGTAAGTGGCAAGACAGCTTTGAGCTGGTATACTTGAGACACTCCTGGTCGATGCTATAGGGTTAAAGGTGTAAATATTGCATGACACCGTACTACTGGATATTGGCTCGTGAATCAGGTCCGAGCGAATCAATACGATTGATGTGGCCCGGAGAACACAAGCATGACACGAAAGAACAAGATGAGGCGGCATGTTTGCTAGTAAAAAAACCATAGTTTGGGGTGTTCTGGGTCTGGTGGCAGCCCTGGTAACAGCCGTCGTAACCGCAGCCCCCCTGACTGAGATCCAAGGGCTGCGTTTGTGGGCCGGGCCGGAGTCCAGTCGTCTGGTATTGGATATCAGCGCGCCGGTCGAACACAAAGTGTTTGTCCTAAATAATCCTCTACGCGTGGTGATCGATCTGAAACAGGCTCGTATGGGTGACCGTGTTACCACGCCCAATGCCAAAAACAGTGTTGTAAAGAGTATTCGCAGTGCTGCCCACGGTGATGAGTTGCGCATTGTCTTGGACATGAAACAATCCGCCAAAGCCAAAAGCTTTTTACTCCGTCCGCATCAAAATTACGGTCATCGTCTGGTGTTGGACTTGGACAATGTTACCTCGGATAGAAAAGCACTGAAAACCGTCAAACCCAAGCCTCACCGCCAACTGCGCCCTTTGGTTGTGGCCATCGATGCCGGTCATGGCGGTGATGACCCCGGTGCAGTGGGTAAAAACGGCACCTCGGAAAAAGATGTGGTGTTGTCTATTTCTCGACGCCTGCACGATATGCTTAACCGGGAAAAAGGTATTAAAGCCGTTATGGTGCGCAGCGATGATTATTATGTGAGTCTGCGCAGCCGCATGCAAAAAGCCAGAGACAAGCGCGCCGATTTGTTTATTTCCATCCATGCCGATGCAGTGGAGAATGGAATGGCAGAGGGAGCTTCGGTATACGTGTTATCGCAAAAAGGTGCCAGTAGTGAAGCAGCTCGCTGGTTAGCCTCCTCGCAAAACGATTCCGATTTGTTGGGCGGTGTCAGTCTGGATGACAAAGACGAATTGCTGGCATCCGTGTTATTGGATTTGTCCCAAAATGCCACGATAGCCGCAAGCACCTCAGTAGGCGAAACCGTATTAGGACAACTGCAACGGGTGACTAAATTACATAAGGATGAAGTGGAAAATGCCGGGTTCGTGGTGCTAAAGTCGCCGGATATTCCCTCAATATTGGTTGAAACCGGCTTTATTTCCAATCCCAAAGAAGAATCCAAATTGCGTAGCCGGCATTACCAGCACAAAGTGGCCTTGGCGTTGGTAAAGGGTATTAAAAGCTTTTTCCACAAAAATCCCGTTGCCGGAACCTATTTTAGTCGTAGCCAGGTAGCGGGAGGCCACCAAATGTATGAAATCCGCAAAGGTGACACTTTAAGCGCCATCGCTCGACGATACAAAGTGGATCAGCAGCGACTGCGTCAGGTGAATCAACTCAGTAACGATACTCTTTTACCGGGGCAGATTCTACGTATTCCTCAGGTGTTGTGAGGCTCGAAAATCTCCTCCAAAGATGTCCGAACGCAACACAAGCCTTGTGATGTCAATCACAAAAGCCCACAAAAGATCTATATAGCCGCAACATCCTATTTACTCCCTCCATCATCGGCCGTTAGTTCTCCTATGACGCCGATGAAAACTGTATTCCTGATTTTGTGCTCTTTGACGCTTTGTTCTTGTACTGCCGTATTGATACATGAAGCGGATTCTGATAAACGCTTACAGAAAGTGGACCCCGGTTCCACAATAGTTTTGGATGCTTATGAAAAGGATGGTTCGGCTTATATTTGCATCCGGCAAACCAAAGTATCGGAGGATTATTCCAAACACGCCCGTTTTGATTACGTATTGAGAGTCCCGTTGCCATCCAATCCGGACATGCGTTTTACCTATCATTCCGATTCAGATTATCCTTCATATAGAGCAACAAAAAAGGATGTTGTGCAACAAAGTTGTGTACCAAGCGGAGAAAAACTGAGTATGCTACAGGTAACAAGCTCGGAGACCGTCGTCTTGCCGGAGGATAGTAATCACGCAATATATGTACGATATGCAACAAAAACGAACGAAGCTCCGGTGTTGCTTGCATTGGGGTATGTGGGCAAAGAAGCTATTACAGTAAAACACCGCATCAGCGCACGCCAGATAAATGTACATCAATACAATATAGATTTAACCTACAGTGGACTGTTTGACCACCCCCGATCGGCAAAACCTATTTTAAAATTGCTGGCGCCAATAACGGTGGCAGTGGATGTGGCGCTGACTGCAGTGGTACTGACGGTCCTGTCTTATTTTCATTGGTAATGTTCTGTAACACGTCGACTGACGTGTTCAACGATTTCTTTGAACCTTGCCAAATATCCTAATACTAACTAAATTATGGGGATATGACTGTAATTTTTATCATCGCTACCGCTTTGGTCGTTAATGTTGGAATTGGCATTAAGGTTTATCTGCGGCTTAGGCGAGGCAAACCGGTGACGGCTGTTGCCGTTGCTATCGGTACAGTAGTCGTGTTGTCGTCACTTTGTCCCATACCCACTCATGGCGGTATTAGTTTTCTGGGTGAGCTTTTGATCGATGACCTCTATCGTTCTGTGTTGAAACCCGTAGTTGATCCCGGTGAAGATGGCAAAAGAAAACATTTTTTAAAACAATTGGAGCAACGTTTTAAAGGCATACTTGCGTTTAAAACCGGAGCGGATTTGGGCGGAGGCTGGTTCTTTGTAACATTGTCCGGGGGAGAGAGCGCTTGGTATGAACGGCAAAGCGGCTTGGTTTGGAGCACGCCCCTGGTCTTTTCCCGCACCGAGCCGATGATGGCATTAGATTCCGCCAAGCAACGTTGTCGCCGGCTCCATCCGCATGGTTACTGGGCTTTACCCACGGAAGCGGAGCGTTACCAGTTTTGGCGTGCCGCCGGGATCAAATATTTGCCCCACAAAGCGGAGCCTGCCATGGCTTATATTGTGGACACACAGCTGCGCATGGAGGTTCCCAGTGTATCTTTGCTGTCGCAGGGGAATAGTTCAGCAAGCGGCGACCTTAAACCATTGTTGATTCGATGTGTCGCTCTGGGCCCAGGGGCACCGTTGCGGGGCTATGTTCAAAACGACATCAGCTTGGAACAGTGGAACCGATTCCAAATCTCCAAGCTAAAGTAAAGTATCAGAATTAAACGATGCACATGGAGTGGAACTTTTATTGCGTTAGACTGCCATAGTTTGTAACACCACATCCAGAGGAAAGGCTATGGATTCCATGGATAAGAACAAACAGGATTTTTACTTAAAACTGCGCGGCAAACTCAATGCCTGGTCCCAATCCCGCAAGGGCAGTGGCAATCCCTGGGTAGAGTATTTGTTATTTGCACCGGACCTGTTTCACTTGTTGTGTAAACTGTCGCTGGATCCGGATGTGCCCACCCAGGAAAAAGCCAAATTGGGCTTGGCGATTACTTACTTCGTGTTTCCGCTGGATTTGGTTCCGGAAATTCTACTGGGTCCCGCCGGTTATGTGGACGACACCGCCTTGGCCGCATATGTATTACACGGCTTGCTTAATAATGTATCAAAAGACGTGCTGATTAAACACTGGGCCGGAAAAGACAATTTGCTGGAAGTAATTCAAAAAACCTTGAAAGCAGCGAACGAAATGTTGAGCGCAGGTGTTTGGGGTAGTTTGAAGCGCATTGGTGGTAGACACTGAACTGTTGATAAAAATACATTAAAAAAACGGCCCCATGGGAGCCGTTTTCAAATCAGTTGTTACCTTAATTTAACTGCACCATTACAAAACCGGAAGTCAGCATTCCGGTGTCCTCATCCAGTAACCCGGTTGCTACAACACCTCGAACTGCGCTGCCGTTATTCAAACGAGCCTGCAAATCATTGAGGTAGTTGCTGAAGGAAAGATGCAACTGCCAAGTTCCGTTGTCACGAATGTAGTACAGGCCCAGATCAAATACATTGGAGCGAAGCACGGGTGCTGTTGTTAATTGCTTGAGGTCGATGGCGACTCCACCGCGGGCATAATGGTGAAACAGTCCCGTACCGTTTAGATCCAGACTGACTGTATTGGCAACGCTGTCAATGGATAATGCGGTTGTTGACGTGGCAGGCCAACCCACCGCCATAACACCTTGTACCTTGGATAAATCAATAATGGTAAGTGCGCTGAAATCCGGATCAGCGGCAGTACCAAAGGGAGTGACGAATCCGCGAAGTTTCACCACCGTTCCGGTGTTAATATTGGTCAGATCCAGAGTACCGCTGTCAATTTGGTAGGCAGTTGGATCGGCATCCATTTGGGCGCCGCTACCGGTGAAATCAAACAAGGTGAGGCGTCTGCCATCGATGCTTTGCAGCTCTACCACCAAGGCAGGTGAAGTGCTGACCACGGTAGCACGCAAAGTGGTCAACTGCATGTGAGCGTAGCCGTCGGTAGCATCCAGTTCCAGGTTTTGAGATGAAGCATTGGTGAGTGCTCCAAAAACGGAAATACGTTGTCCTATGGATATATCTGCTGCAGTTGCTGTTTCCATGGACATTTGCCTGCGTACGACGGTATTGTCGCCCACCGTTACCTGAACCTGATCATTAAAGATAACGCTGCCACCGGCACGGACTAAGGTGGCACCTTTCACAGTAAATACATTGCCGCTACGACTAATGACATTACCGCTGACCACATCCATATCTCCGCCGGGTACACTGGAGCCGGCCATGACGGCGCGGGCTTCAAATCGCACGGGATTAAATTTCAAGTCCCCCAATACAATGACACCGATCAGCGGATTTTGTTGGTTCAAAAGATCCAAACCTGCGCCGCCTTGCAGGCGGGAACCATTAATGTCATATACGGTTTCGTTGTTCGTTGTTACTTTTAAGGTACCGAAATTTTCGTCACCGCCACTGATCAGGTGGATGAAGGGACGTATGATCAGCCGAAACCCCGAGTCTGCAACATCCACCGATTTTAAAGCGCCCCGGGCTCGGTGAATCTTGGGCGATTCCAGATCTACTTCCGCCTGCAAGAAAGGCTGTACCGTGACCACCGGCGTGGCACCGCTTAGATCTACCGAATGAGAAGCACTCAGGTCAAAATCCAATGTTAAATGTGCCGGAACGCCGGGGCCAATAAACAGAGAGTTGCGGTCTTCCAGCTTAACGTTCAATTCCAGTGTGGTGATTGTATTTCCGGATTCGTCCTGTAAAGTACCTGCAGCCACTGCATTGCCGCTATTGTCTTCAATCTGTATGTCGGCGTTGCGGTAGTCCAGCGTGATTTTGGCATTCACATAGGTGCCGGTTGGGATAGTTGCGGCAGTCAGAAATTCCGTCATTTCGGTGTATTGAGCAAAATCCACCCGGGTTGCCACCGGGAGTGTCTGAATGACCGCCCCGTTGGCTTTGGTGAGTTCCAGGGCGACCACATCCACGTTGTAGCTGACAAAATCTCCAGGTGCGTCCGTTAGCCCGATAACCACTTGGCCTGTATCCGAATCCTCGGTTGTCTGCGGACCACATCCAGTGGTCAAAGCAAGTATCAATACCAACGCCGGCGCGACGCTGATTCCGTTTAGCTTGGATTTTAATTTTTGAAATATCATGGTTATTCCCTCTTGGTTTCTCTTCCATACTGAAAAGACGGCAAGCGGGGAGATATTTGAAATAATGTGAAAATTCACACTAATGGGTGAGGGGTGTCGAAGCGAGGGCTAACCCACCATGCAATGTGGGGTTCCGTTAGGTAAAACCAAGGTGAACGTAGAGCCGTGTCCGAGTTCGCTTGTAACCGTTATATCACCCCCCATGAGGTGGCTTAAACGTCGGGAAATCGTGAGCCCCAGGCCGGTGCCGCCGTATTTAACCGAGGTTTTCTTATCGGCTTGTGTAAATGCCTCAAACACCCGGGAAAGCTGCTCTTCGGTCATGCCGATACCCGTATCTGTGATGGCGCAAGTTGTATATTTATCCTGGCTGGTCACATAAATATTGATTTCGCCGTTGTGGGTAAACTTGGTGGCGTTGCTGATTAAGTTCAGTATCACCTGGCGCAGTCTCACCGGATCCGCCAGTACCTTATTGTTGTTATCGCTAAAATGAAACTGTAGCGTGTTGCGGTTTCTTTCTATCAACGGTTGTACATCGTATCGAATTTCTTTAAGAAAAGGCTCAAGCTTGATGGGTTCGGTGACCACTTCCAATTTACCGGCCTCTATTTTTGATAGGTCCAGCATGTCATTGATCAGGCGATTAAGATGACTGGCGGAACTGCGGATTTTGTTCAAGTCGTCTTGTGTATTCTTATCCTGGGTGGTATCCAGAATGAGTTCACTGTAGCCAATAATGGCATTTAGGGGCGTACGTAACTCATGGCTGACATTGGCAAGAAAGTCGCTTTTTATTTTATTGGCGTTGCGAGCATCGTCTCTTTCGCGTACCTGCAGTTTCAGCTCTTCAAGCCGGTCCACCAATTGATCCGATAAGTACTTAAAGGAGCGTGCCAGGGCGCCGACTTCATCGTTTTGTTTTGAAATCGATTCCGGCAAATCCAGGTACTTATCGCCTTGGTTGCTATGGACCAGATTCGTCAACAAACTAATGGGTTTGGTCAGACTTTTAGTGATGATCAAACTACCTACAATTAACACCAACAGGGTGGTAGCCAGCATTCTCACCAGCCAAACAATAGAATCATCTTCAGTGCTGACCCCACTCTGAATCGCATAGGCAATGTGGGCATTGGCGAGGTGTTTACCGGTGAAAGAAATAGGGTGAATGATTTCCTTTGCTGATCGGGAGTCTTCCAGCAGGAAAACCGGTTTAACTAAGATTTCATCGCTGTTTGTTGCCGTGGGCATTACATCGCCCACTCGATTCATATCTGTGTGAGACAGTATGGTACCGTCGGTTCGAACCACCGCTGCATAAAGATAGCGTTGTTCCGACGAGGTAACCGTAACCAGATCTTCCAAAAGGGTATAATCATGGGTCAGCAGAGCCTCAATACTGCTTGCCGCCAGTGTGCGGACTTGGGATTTAGCCTGATGAAACTGAAATGCCTCCAATCGGTGGTTGGCATTTTGGATCAGCAGGAAACCCATACCGACAATAGACACAGCGACAAGCAATATCAAACTAAATACAAATTTAGTATGCAGGCTTAGTTGCATGGTACGGTAGAGTCTGAGCCTATAGGTTTGCTTCTTTTTTCAAGTGCTTTAACCTGGTTTCCACTTGCTCGTTATAGGGCACAAACTTCCCAATTTTCATATTGCGCAGTGGTTTCATGGTATCTTCGTCGGCGTTTAAGAGCGCCTCACGAACTGTTTTTACCATGGCGTTATCAGATTCATGGGTGGTAAATATAAGACCTTCCGGGAATGCGTCCGTTTTATCGAAAAAGGTGAGTTCTCCCGTATCTACTTTTTTGGATAAGATACCATAACTGACATCACACATCACGGCTGCATCAGCTTCACCGAGCATGACCATGTAGGCTGCCTTTTTAAGGTCTTTTGTAAAGTTGATGTTTACCTCTTTATCGATATCGATACCGTGTTTCATCAAATAGGCCTTAGGGGCAAGATAGGCACCGGCTCCAAATGGGCTGATTAACGCTATTTTTTTCCCTTTCAGTTCGCTGACACTCTTGATAGGACTATCGCTTCGAACCAGAAACCGACCCTGGCTATAGATGCTATTACTGGTGTTTTCCATTTGTACCACGGGAATAATCTTGGCGCCCTCTTTCAATAGATCGTACAAATAGGAATTGGCGAACACAAAATCCACTTCGGCCAGTGTTTTTTTAGCTTGCTCCAAACCCCTGGGAGTAACTATGTCCACCTTCATGTTTAGTTTTTTCGACAGATAGTCGGCCAGGGGTTTCCATTGTGAATGGATTTTTTTTGCCGGCGCCGGCATCAAGACAGCCAAAGTGACCGATTTGACCGCAAGCGTTGCGGGTTGGGTTTTAGCTACCACTGTTCCAGCAATTGTAGAACATAGAAAAAACAACAAGATAGATAGAGAGGGCAAATTTTTCATAGTGGGCTCGTTGGTTTATTGGGATATGCATTAATATCGGTAGCTTTGCTTGAAATTTGAGTCAAGGTGGCATTTTCATAGCTTTTTTGATCGACACGAAATAGTTTAGCGGTTAACTCGGGATATACGCTAAGCATCTGAAGCTAAATGTATTCCGAATGTCACACTTAACGGTTTTAATCTGGAAGTCATTCCAGTAGAATAGTGGCTTCCGGTTGCGTAAGCATTTCAATCGGGTCCAGGTGCGAACACGTGGTAATGCACTGAGAAACCAGCTGTTTATATTGTTCCTTCGGGAGGCTGCTTAAGTAGGAAACTTAGTATGCAGGGAAGTATGGTAGTCCTGTAAATGCGTTTCCAGTCCCGTCCTCGTAAATTTCCCTGGTATTTTCCATCGTTGATGGAGTCAACGCCGTAATTCTTTGCACAGAGGATTGATTTATGAAAACAATAAATCGGTGGAGATCGACTGGTTTGATTTCCGGGTTATTTTTTTGCTTGTATGCACCAGTGTCATTGTGGGCGACAGAACAGTCGTACACATTGTTTGAATCCGGTCAGGTTCGACCCTTGGCATTATCACCCGGGGGGGATCGAGTTTATGCGGTAAATACACCGGATAACGCTTTAGAAGTATTTTCCGTTACCGACAGCGGTCTTAAACACGAGGCATCTATTCCTGTGGGATTAGAGCCCATAGCCGTGAGTCTGCGTAACAAAAATGAAGCTTGGGTAGTAAACCATGTGTCCGATAGCGTTAGTATTGTGCGTTTGGAGCCCGGCAAAGAACGTGTTGTCAAAACTTTATTAGTTGGCGACGAGCCGCGCGATGTGGTTTTTGCCGGTGCTAATAATAAACACGCGTTTATAACCACCGCACATCGTGGTCAAAATGTCCCCTATGATCCGCAATTAACCACTCCTGGAGTGGATCGCGCGGACGTTTGGGTTTTTGATGGAGAAAATCCCGGTGACAATTTAGAAGGTACTCCGGTAAATATTATCACTTTGTTTACCGATACACCCCGTGCATTGACGGTTTCGGCCAACGGTCAAAACGTTTTTGCAGCCGGTTTTAAAACCGGTAACCAGACCACCACTGTTTGGCATCTGAAAATTTTGCAAAACGGTGGTATTCCAGAGCCCAGCACTAACATAACCGGTGAATTTATTCCTTCTTCCGGCCTGATTGTTCGTTACAACGGTGAGCATTGGGTTGATGAAATCGGTCGTATCTGGGACGAACATGTGAAATTTAATCTGCCTGATAGAGACGTATTCATCATTGACGCTAATGCCAACCCTCCCGCATTGACTAATGCCAAACTGAAGGATTATTCCGGCGTGGGTACGGTATTGTTTAACATGATTGAGAACCCTGCTAACGGTAAAGTGTATGTAAGTAACCTGGAAGCCAGAAATGAAGTGCGTTTTGAAGGCCACGGTTATGTGGCAGGTAAAACCGTACGTGGCCAATTTATTCAAAACCGTATTTCTGTACTGGATAAAAAGGGCGGGGTACAACATCGTCACTTGAATAAACACATTAACTATGAGAAGGAATGCTGTGATCCCATTCCCAATGATGAAAATGCCCGTAGTTTAGCCACGCCCATGGGCATGGCGATCAGCCAGGATGGGGCAACTTTGTATGTTGCCGCTTTCGGTTCCTCTAAAGTAGGAATTTATAATACAGCCGAACTGGAAAAAGATACTTTCGTACCTTCCACCGATGATCAAGTTAACGTCAGTGGTGGTGGTCCCAGTGGTTTGGTTCTGGACGAGAGACGTAAACGTCTGTATGTGTTGACTCGTTTTGATAATTCCGTCTCCGTCATTGACACCAACAGCAAAGCGGAAATGGCACATGTCGCAATGTACAACCCTGAGCCCGCCAGTGTCATCGCCGGCCGCCCTTTCTTATACGATGCTTCTTACACCTCCAGTCGGGGTGACTCATCCTGTGCAGGGTGTCATATCTTTGGTGATATGGACCAATTGGCCTGGGATTTAGGCGATCCGGATCTGGTAAGCGTACCCATGTTTGGACGTTTCCGTAACACTGCGGCGCTGCTCAACTCGCCAGTTAAACATGAGTTTTCGCCTATGAAAGGCCCCATGACCACACAAAGCCTGCGTGGTATGGCCAACCACGGTCCTTTGCATTGGCGCGGTGACCGTACCGGTGCCGACCCTGTTATGGAGAACAATGTGCAGCCCGATGGCGGTCAGTTTAACGAAGACGTGGCGTTCAAAGCCTTTAATCCGGCATTTGTCGGATTGATCGGTCGCGACAAAACCCTGAGCGATGCAGAAATGGACGCTTTTACCCAGTTTGCTTTGCAATTGACCTATCCACCCAATCCAAACCGTAATCTGGACAACTCTTTAACTCCGGAACAGCAGGGTGGCGCGGACTTTTTCTTCGGTGCCAAGGCAGATACTTTCTTCGGCTGTTTTGAGTGTCATGTTGTGGACCGCGATGGTAACCGTGAATTTGGCGTAGCCAAACCCGGCTTTTTCGGTACGGACGGGTTTTACAACGTGACGCGTTTGTCCACTCAGGCCCTGAAAGTACCGCACTTGCGAAATATGTATCAGAAGATCGGCATGTTCGGCTTCCCCAATATTCCACAGCACTTGCCGGACGTAGAAGGTGAAGAAAACAAACACATGGGTGATCAAATTCGTGGTTTTGGTTTTCATCATGACGGCAGTCGCGGAACTTTGTTCTTACAACAAAGCGCCCGTGGATTTATTTTCCGTGAGCCGGGTACGAACGGTCCTAGGGATCCGGGTAATCCTAACGGCTATCCACGTGACCGTAGCCTGGGCGATCCCATACGTCGTCAAACGGAGCAGTTCCTGCTGGCTTTCGATACCAACTTGTTTCCTATTGTTGGCCAACAAATCACTCTGAGCAAAGGTAATGGCCATATTGTGGGTGCACGTATCGATTTGTTAATACAACAAGCCGATGCCCAACAGTGCGATCTGGTGGCCAAGCAACAAAATGCGGGTTATTTGTATCTGGGTGGTGGCATGTTTAAGGCAGACAGCGCTGCAGCGGCTCAACTGAGTGATGCGGCTTTACGCGATAAAGCCAATGCCGACTCGGGTGAGATTACCTATACCTGCGTACCCCCGGGTTCAGGAACGCGTATTGCTATCGATCGCGATGAAGACGGGATTCTCAATGGGGACGAAGTCTGATTTTTGAGACGCAATAAGTGAAGAAAAGGGCTGCAAGTACGCAGCCCTTTTTTTTGTCGCCGGTTTTCTGCTTTTTGGTGACAAATATTTGACGAGGTCACGTTGAATCTGTTCACACGCTCACCACTGATGAGATGCTGTGTGATCCGCATGATGGCCTATACTTTAAAGAGACGGTTATTTGAAATAAAATTTCATAAAAACAATTAGTTAAAATTGTTTTTTTTCGTTTGATTGTTGGCATTGTTAATGCTGCCTATTGTCCGCAATCGTTGCACATCGGATAGACTAAACCTTGCACGAATTCGGGGGATTCCTATGAAAGAGTTGTACTGGACCATTTTTCCCAAACAAGAAAAATCGCAGAGACAATGCAGCGTATCCATCGCCAATCGCGGGAAAACCGCTTGTTCTGTTGTACGGGTCGAGGATCAGACTATCGTACGTCAGTTACGTACCGGTTTCGCTTTATCACAAAAAGACATCGAGTTATTACGATGGTTGGGTAAGCATTTAAAACATCAGCAAGCGATTGATGTATTGGCTGCCTACAAATTTATGGAACCTGTCACTATCTACAATGATCACCTTGATCCTCAGTCCTGCGTAACCACCTTTCGGCAACCAAGATATTTTCCTTGCCGTGCCGCCGTTTTGATTAATCGTGCCATGGTGGATTGTATTGCTGTGGAGAAAAATATTGTCGGCGATATTCTTTGTGTAACCATGAAAGAATTTCGGTATGCCGATGTCAAAGGTCGCACCCAAACGGTTCGGGGTATAGGGGTGTTTCAGGTGCCGGGAGATAAGGTGATTTCCACTTTAGTCAATGAAAAAACCCACAGCGGTTAATGCGTCACGGAGTTGGAATGCTTCCACACTGCACCGGGTAGCCTCTGATTTACCGCTGCGTTGTTTACATGGATGTCGGTAAGCAACGTGAGTAGGGCGCCCTGGCGTCAATCATCCTTGCTTCTCAGCCCGGATTCCTTGCAGGACAGCACACATTTGTTACCACGATAATCCGCTGGGTGAAACGGCCATGATGCCAAAGTTGGGTTTGGAAAAATGTGGCTAATTAAAGTACTATGGACATAGTCATCCTTACCCTTATGCACAACACGTGAAAATAGCCATACTCTCGGATATACACAGTAACCTGGAAGCCATGATCGCCTGTTGTCGTCGGGCTAGATCTGTTGGTGTAAAGCGTTATGTCTGCTTAGGGGATATGGTGGGTTATGGGGCGGATCCGGTGCCGGTGCTTGACTTGGTGATCAATCTTCCCGGACTTATTGCTGTACGAGGCAATCATGATGAAGCGGTTCTAACCGGTGAATATCACAATGTGAATCCCGCTGTGCAGCTGGTTTTCGCCTGGACCCGCGGAAAATTACTGGATCGGCATCGTCAGTTCCTACAGGAATTACCCTATGTGCAAAACGCCTATGGCGCGGTGTTTGCCCATGCTTCGGTTCACAATCCTCAATCCTGGCCTTATTTGCTGGACATGGTTTCCGTGAGAAATTGCATGTTAGCTGCCCCCAGGCCGGTCGTATTTACCGGCCATACCCATCTTCCCGCATTGTTTCATGAAACTGCCGCGGGGGGCATCAAGCAACAGCTGGTTCGCGAAGACAGTGTTATTCCTGTATACCAAGGGAAGCGTTATTTCGTTAATGTGGGGTCGGTAGGACAGCCCCGTGACGGTAGCAGTACCTCGAGTTTTGTGGTTTATGATACGGTACAACGTGAATTAACCTTTCACCGAGTAGCTTACGACTATACGCAAACGGCCAAAAAAATCTTAGAGGCGGGATTTCCTCCGCAATTTGCCGAGCGCCTGGCAGGCAGGAAACAAGGGCCATGACGGCAATCCATGAATTGGCTCCTGGAGATGAGTTTGACGGATTTACCCTTCAGGCACTGGAGTCCAGGCGTCTATATCATGATTTGTATCGGGTGGTTCACCCCGATTATGATTTACCATTAATCCTAAAAGCCCCCCGCATCAATATAACTTTACCCGCCGCAGTTTTAACCGCATTTGAGACCGAAATGCGAATTTTGTCCCGCTTGCGTGGAGTCTATACCCCCAAAATTATCGCCAAAGGCGATTTGGAAACTTTACCCTACCTGGTGATGGAATACGTGGAGGGGGATGCCTTGCAACAGGCCGTCCACAGGGCGCCTGTTGATATTGACGAATTGCGACAGTTGATGGTTCCCGTGTGCAAGGCTGTACACGAAATGCATCGGCACAATATTATTCATTTGGATCTAAAACCGGGAAATATCCGCAATCGCGGTGATGGTCGTGCGGTTATACTGGATTTTGGCACGGCGCACCACAGCCAAATGCCGGATCTCTACGAGGATCCGCACAAACAGGCACCCCGTTCTTATCCCTATGTGGCACCGGAGCAACTGCAAGGTGTGCGTACCGATTCGCGCAGTGACTTGTTTGCCATAGGCGTAATTCTATACCGTTTGGCTACGGCTGAGTTGCCATTCGGTAAGGGCGATCCCTTAACGGTGAAAAAACGGTTGTTTTTACTTCCCAAGCCACCGCGCCTGCTAAACCCCGAAGTCCCTCCCTGGTTGCAGCAGATTATTCTTACCTGCCTGCAACGGCGCGCCCAGGATCGCTACGCCAGTGCCAAACAGGTGGCGTATTATCTTTCTCATCCCAATGCGGTGCCCCTGACCCAACTGGCGGAATTGACACGTAAACCGGGCTTGATGGCAATAATGAAGTCCTGGTTTAACACGGATAACGAACTTCAGAGTCAGCAGAATATGCAACCGCGCGAACGTATAGCCGGAGCTTCTCATGTGCTGGTGGCTGTGGATTTGGAACACACCGGCCAGGAACTGCGAACTGCCATGCAACATACCTTGCGTCGATTAGCGCAACAGGATAGGAACATCTATTTCACTGTCATGACAGTAATGGACGATGCTGAGCTGGATGGGCGCGAAGACTTCTCAGACATAATCGATCAAGAACGTCCCGGACATATGCACCGGTTAATGGAGCTGCGTCATTGGATGAAAGCCTTGCCCATTGCCAAACACCGTATTCATTATCAAGTGCTTCAGGGTAAGGCGGCACGCGAGATATTGGATTATGCTAAATACCATGTAGTGGATCATATATTGCTGTGTGCTCGTAGCAGCAGCGGATTAAGTCGTTATTTGGGCAGCGTATCTACCAAAGTTATGGCTGAGGCGCCATGTACTGTGACTGTGGTGAGAACACGTTTAGGGTAGGTGTGTGCTTCCTTGCGGGTACGGGCGGGTTATCAGAGCATAACCCGCTTTAAATTGAATTGACTTACTCCTTGCCTTGAAGTTGTAACACAATGGATTCGTTTTCCAAGGTCGAGGTGTCCTGCGTGATTTCCTCGCCATTGGCGATGGAGCGTAACAACCGTCGCATAATTTTTCCCGAACGGGTTTTGGGCAGATTATCGGAGTAGCGTATTTCATCCGGTTTGGCGATGGGACCGATTTGTTCGCTGACCCACGCCCTGAGCTCTTGAGTCAGTTTAGCGTCAATACCGCCTTCGGGTCGGGTTCCCTTTAGCACGACAAAAGCGAATATGCCTTCACCTTTGATTTCATCCGGGCGGCCCACAACAGCGGCTTCCGCCACTTTGGGATGGGCTACCAGTGCGGATTCCACTTCCATGGTGCCGAGTCGATGGCCCGAAACATTCAGTACATCATCAATCCGGCCCATAATCCAGAAGTAACCGTCTTCATCGCGCCGGGCGCTGTCTCCGGCAAGATAGTAGCGGTTATCAAATTTGGCCCAATAGGTTTCTATATAACGTGAGTCATCGCCCCAGATGGTGCGCAGCATGGATGGCCAGGGTTTTTTAATGACCAAGTAGCCACCCTGGTTGGCCTGAGTAATGGGGGCACCGTTTTCGTCAACAATGTCGGCGTCAATACCCGGTAAGGCTCGGGTACAGGAGCCGGGTTTGGTCGCCGTGACACCGGGTACCGGTGCAATCATATTGGCTCCGGTTTCGGTTTGCCACCAGGTATCGGTAATAGGGCATTGCTCTTTGCCGATAATGCGGTGGTACCACATCCAGGCTTCCGGGTTAATGGGTTCACCTACCGTGCCCAATAGTCGAATGCTGGATAAATCATATTGAGCCGGTATCTCATCGCCTTGCTTCATCAAAGCGCGGATAGCCGTGGGCGCGGTATAAAATATGGTGACTTTGTGATCCTGACATATTTTCCAAAAGCGCCCAAAGTCGGGGACGGAGGGCGCGCCTTCGTACATGACCATGGTGGCGCCCACCGCTAAGGGTCCGTAAGTGACGTAACTGTGGCCGGTAATCCAGCCTACATCGGCGGTACACCAGTAAATATCGTTGTCTTTGATGTCAAAGACCCATTTCATGGTGAGTATGGAGTTGAGTAGATAGCCGGCCGAGGAGTGTTGGATACCCTTGGGCTTGCCGGTGGACCCGGAAGTGTACAATAAGAACAAAGGGTGTTCGCTTTCGACCCACTCCGGGTCGCATTGGTCGCTCTGGCCTGTTTCTATGTCGTTCCACCAAATGTCACGGCCGGATTGCATATTAATATTCTGACCGCTGCGTTTTAACACCACGACCGATTCGATGCTGCCACAGCCGTTATTCAATGCGGTGTCCGCTGCGACTTTGAGTTCCACAATTTTACCACCACGATGACCGCCGTCAGCGGTGATGAGCATTTTCGCCCCGGCATCCTCGATGCGATCTTTTAGTGACTCTGCCGAAAACCCCCCGAAGACCACTGAATGGACCGCACCAATACGGGCGCAAGCCAACATGGCGATGGCGGCTTCCGGTACCATGGGCATGTAGATGACCACCCGGTCGCCTTGCTGGATGCCCTTGGACTTGAGGCCGTTGGCAAATTGACTCACCCGTTGGTGCAGCTGGGCATAGCTGATGTGCTGGGTATCACCTTTTTCACCTTCGAAGATGATAGCGGTTTTATCTGCCTTATCGCTCAAGTGGCGGTCGATGCAGTTGTAGGCCACATTGGTCAGACCGTCCTCAAACCAACGGTAGTGGGGAGCATTGCTGCTGTTTAAGATGGTATTAAAGTCTTTGTTCCAGTGAATTTCCTGGCGGGCCATGGTAGCCCAGAATTGTTCGTGATCTTGGGTCGCATCCGCATAGAGCTGGTCCAGTTTGGCAGAGTTGATATTAGCCGCTGCGGCAAACTTCTCCGGAGGTGGAAATTTTCGATCTTCCTGCAGGATGGATTCGATATTTTCAGTGCTCATATGGCCTCCCTGGTATTCTATGTATTGGACCCAAATTTAAAGATGGATAGGGCGCCTATGGTAGCAGAGCTGTTGCTGTGAAGCCATGATCCACCTCACTTGGCTCAGGCGCTGCCCTCGACGTTAACATAGGGGATGTATTGTTGCCGGCTCAGTGTGTTTAATTCCCATTGTTGCACGGCCCATTGAATCAGCGTATCCAGTGACAGGTCCGGAGGCGATAAGCCTAACAGCCTGAGTATAATCCGCCAGTTCTCCACGGGTTTGGTGTTGTCGACCGCACGTGCGAAAGTTTGTTTACTGAGTTTTTCTCCCTCGGGGTTCACGAGTATGGGAATGTGGGCGTACGTCGGTTGACTCAATCCCAGCATTGATTGCAATACCAGCTGACGTGCCGTGTTATCCAACAAATCAAAGCCCCGTACCACATGGGTCACCCCCTGAAAGGCGTCATCCACTACCACCGCCAGTTGGTACGCATACAAACCGTCTGCGCGTTTTAAGACAAAATCGCCCACTTCTTGCAGCACATTTTGGCATTGTTGTCCTTGCAGTTGATCGGTGAAACACACGGTCCGATCCTCCAGTCGCAGGCGAATAGCCGCTTTGGAAGTGCTGTACCCCAGGTTGCGACAGCTGCCGGGATATACATGAGGATTCTGACTGTTTGCTTGTATGGTTTTACGTGAACAGGTGCAAACATAGCTGAACTGTGCTTGTTTTAACTGTTGCAGAGCGGCCTCATAGGCTTCAGTGCGCGTGCTTTGGTACAAGACTGCGTCATCCCAAGCCAAACCATGCCGTTCTAAAGTGGTGAGTATTTGTGAGCTCGCACCGGGGGTTTCTCGAGGTGGATCCAGATCCTCCATGCGCACCAACCACTGTCCATTGTGATGACGGGCATCCAGGAAACTGCACACGGCGCAGAGCAGAGATCCCATGTGTAGGGGGCCGGTGGGTGAGGGGGCAAATCGTCCTCTATAGAATGGGACCATGTTGTGAGGGCTACAGGCAGCCTAAGGTGCAACACGCTGGTGCTGCACCTTTACGGGTTTAGATGTTATTTGCCGTACTGTTTTTCCCTAATTTCATTCAGGGTTTTACAGTCGATGCATTGAGTGGCGGTGGGGCGGGCCTCCAGACGTTTGATGCCGATTTCCACGCCGCAAGAAGAACAGTAGCCATATTCTTCGTTTTCCAATGCCGTAATGGACTCATCGATCTTCTTAATCAATTTACGTTCACGGTCCCTTGTGCGTAACTCCATGGTGAAGTCGGATTCCTGGCTGGCTCTGTCGTTGGGATCCGGAAAGTTAGCGGCTTCATCCTGCATGTGGTGCACAGTCTCATCCACTTTATCCATGAGTTCCTTTTTCCAGTTAAGCAGCATCCCTCTGAAATGCTCAACCTGATTCGGGTTCATGTATTCTTCCCCTTTCTTTTCCTTGTAAGGGGTAAAATTCCGAAAGTCGAGATCGGCACTCGATTCTTTTGCTTTCTTCTTCACAGCCATCTTAACTGCTCCCATTTACAGGTATAAAAATTTAAGGGCGAATCTTATATCAAAAACGACTGACAAACACAATCCATTATCTAATTATGGCTTTTTTTTCACCATTTTGCTTTTGTGGTCAATAGGCTCATTTTAGTTAGTAAATTAATTCGATAGAAAGTTTAGACCCACAATGGCTTTTTGCCGAAAAAATTTTTAGGTAGACTGTCAGGCTTGGTTTTTATTTGAATAAAGATTGAGCATGAATTGACTGAAGCAAAGATTTGCTTCCTCAATCGCCATCAAGTAATCTTTGCAACTTATTGTTTTTAAAGGTGTTAAAAACGTGGCTGAATTAAAGGCAATTATTTTTGATGTAGATGGTACGCTGGCGGATACGGAGGAGATGCATCGGCAGGCATTCAATATCCAGTTCACCGAAGCGGGTTTGGATTGGTTTTGGTCTAAGGAGAGGTACTTGGAGTTGCTCGCCGTAACCGGCGGTAAAGAGCGTATGCTGCATTTTATAGATACCTACAAACCCGCCTTTGAAGCCCCCCCTGACCTGGATCAATACATTGCCCAAATGCACAAAGGTAAGACGGAAAAATACACACGGATGATGGCTTCGGGTCAAGTGACTCTGCGAACCGGGGTCAAGCGCCTGTTGGAACAAGCCAAACAGCAGGGGGTACGTCTGGCCATTGCCACGACTACCACGCTGGCCAATGTGGAAGCCTTATTGGCCAGCACATTGGGTGAAGGAGGGATGGCTTGGTTTGACGTGATCGGAGCCGGAGATATGGTACAAGCGAAAAAACCGGCACCGGACATCTATGACTACGTTTTACGGGAACTGGGCTTGGATGCAAGTGAGTGCGTTGCCCTGGAGGATTCGGAAAATGGTATTCAGGCGGCCCGTGCGGCGGGGCTTACCACAGTAATTAGCACCAACGATTTTACCCGTACGCATAATTTTGACGGGGCTGCATTAGTCGTGGATCATCTGGGCGAGCCGGACCAGCCATTTACAGTGGCGGAGGGAAACACTTATGGCCATACTTATCTAAACTTGGAATTATTGCGACACCTCCTGGCCTCTTAAACGTGGTAATACGGGGTGGTGTTGAAAGGAACACGCAGTGAGCACAACCTCGGATAAATGGCATTTTGCCCAACGTTTAGCACATATTGAACCTTTTCATGTGATGGCCATATTGGCTCGTGCCCGAGAGTTGGAAGCTCAAGGCCGGTCGGTGGTGCACATGGAAATTGGCGAACCCGATTTCACCACACCCAAAACCATCATCAATGCCGGTGTGGCGGCTTTGGCGCAGGGCAAAACCCACTACACCCCCGCATCGGGTTTGCCACACCTGCGCGAAGCCATTTCCCGGTTTTATGCGGATGAGTATGGCAGGCATGTACCTGCTCAACAGATTGTGGTGACGCCGGGAGCCTCCGGAGCGTTAATGCTTATTTTGGCGGCTTTGGTCAATCCGGGGGATCAAGTGTTAATGTCGGATCCGGGGTATCCTTGTAACCGGCATTTTGTTCGCTTATTGGAAGGCGAACCGGTTGGCGTTCCCGTGGATGACAGCAGCAACTATCAAATCACACCGGAACTGGCGCAGCAGCACAAGGGACAGCGTACGGTGGCCGTGATGGTGGCTTCACCTTCGAATCCCACCGGAACCTTGTTGTCCGAGTCACAATGTCGAGATTTGTTGCGTTGGGTGGAAAAAAACGATGCGTATTTGATTGTAGACGAAATTTACCACGGCCTGGTTTACGACACTGTCGCATTTACTTGCGCTAATTTGTCGGAACGGGTGTTTGTGATTAATAGTTTTTCTAAATATTTCAATATGACCGGTTGGCGCCTGGGTTGGTTGGTATGCCCCGATCATATGACCGGCAGCATAGAAAAATTGGCGCAAAACCTGTTTCTGGCACCACCAACCATATCCCAGTATGCGGCCTTAGAGGCTTTTTCTCCGGCAACGCGGGTACAGTTGGAACAGCGGGTCGAACAGTTCAAACAGCGGCGCGACTATTTATTGCCCGAACTGCGGCAGCTGGGTTTTCAGATTGCATCCACCCCGCAGGGTGCGTTTTATCTGTACGCCAATTGCGCTGCATTGACTCAGGACAGTTTTGATTTTTCACAACGTTTATTGGAGCAGGCGGCAGTGGCGGTAACGCCGGGAATTGATTTTGGCCGGCATCGTTCCCAAGAGCATTTACGCTTTGCTTACACCACTGGCATGGATGCATTGGCTCAAGGTATTAATAATATCAATGGCTATATCAATAAATAATATATGCTCTCCTTAAGTCATTCAATTCTCAAATATATCTTAATTGTTTAAAAGCTTATTAAGTGTCGAGATATTTAACAAAATCTGGAAAACGGCGATACACTTAGGTAAAGTTGAACAAGAATTAACCAAATTGTGACACGGTTCCCCTCAAGCGTGGGGTAGCGGCACGTAATTTTGAGTGTGAGATTAAGATTCATGTTTGAACGCAGTGACTATAACCCCCAAAGTGGTGAGCAATATCAAATGCGAGGCACACGCAGAGATCGACGAAGAACCACAGCGAAAACCGCTGTTTATTCAATTTTTAAAAATCGCCGCGTAGGGCCGCGTCGAGTTTCTGAAGAGCAAGTGGATGTGTACGTAGACCGTCACGAGCCCTGGTTCGTTTACATGGCCATAACGGCCTTGTTTTTAAGTATTTGTGATGCCTTTTTTACCCTGGCTTTGTTGCAGCACGGTAGTGAGGAATTAAATCCGTTCATGCTCTATTTCATCCAACAAGGGGAGACAGTTTTCCTGTTGGTGAAATTTTCCATGACGGCGCTGTGCCTACTGTTTTTGGTGATGCACAAAAATTTTCGTTTTTTAAATCGATTCAATGGCTACCATTTAATGTACTTAGCCTTTTTTATGTATGGAGCCCTGGTAAGCTATGAGTTCGCTATGTTAGTGAGCGTGGATTTCTTCTCCAAATTGTTTGTTGGTTTGTAGTCAAGCCTTAAATTCTTTCACCCAGAGCAAGGTGGCACCCGCAACGGCTGCGGGCATAACAAGAAAATTGGCAATGGGGGTCATGGTTGCTACACTGACCATGGCGCCAAAGCCATACGAAGTCAGACGTTTTCCTTTCAGTTTTTGTTTTTGTTCGTCAAATAACAAATCGTGATTTCCCATGGGATAGTCCGCGTATTCCAGGCAAAGCATCCAGGAAGTAAATAAGAACCACAACACCGGTGCGGCGAAATGGATCACTGGAATCCAAAATAGAATTAAAAAAGGAATGGACCAGCCCAGAAAATAGAGAATCTTACGCAGCTCATTGGCGATAGCGGGAATGAAGTTGGCAACAAAACTCTTGCCGGATTCGGTCTTTTCCATTGTGGCGGCGTTCGGGTCCAGCGTGCGTTCCACGGCTTGTGCCAGTAAACTATTGAAAGGTGCGGCGACTAGATTAGCCAGCAGGGAGAAACAAAAAAACACCACCAGCAGGATGCCCATAGCGAACACAATCCACAGTAGCCAGGATAGCCATTGCAGCCATTCGGGTATTTGCGCATTGACCCAATCCGTCAGCAGGGAAAACTGGGCAACCCCAAACCAGACAAGAGCGGCGAACAACAAGACATTAATACTCAGCGGTATCACTACATAGCCACGTATGCCTGGCTTGAAAATCAGCCCTAAACCGCTGAATAAATACGTTGCGCCTTTAACCGGATTGCCCATAATTCAGATTTCCTCCTCGAGAGACGACTTGCATCCCCATTGTGCCAATTTTGCCGCACCGAAAGCTGCCTCAGTATGCTCTGCTTTCAATACGGGTACACCTAAATAACGTTGACGGATTTCAAGCCAGGGTTGGTTGTCAGCACCACCGCCGTTACTGAACACGCGACGTGGATAAACACCGCATAAATCCCTCAATAGATCGTAACCACGTTTCTCCACAGCGGCAACCCCCTCCAGCAGTCCCTGAAAAAACTCCAGGTCCGAGTCGGGCCTTGGGCTCAGTTGCGGTGCCAGAGTGGGGTCGGCGATGGGAAATCGCTCTCCCGGTTGACTCAAGGGGTAGTACTTTAGTTCCGTATCCTGTTGCGGTTTTATTAATGGGGTCATTTGCTGTAGTTGTTCTTTGCTAAAGTATTGCAAAAATACCGCTGCGCCACTGTTGGATGCGCCGCCCACAAGCCAGCGGCCGAAAAATGGTTGGCTGTAGATTCCGTACTCAGGGGCAAATAAAGGTTTGTCGCTGAGTAATTTGAGCACCAAGGTGGAACCCAGCGAGGTGACGGCGTCTCCCGCCACATGAGCCCCGGAGGCGATGAAAGCCGCTGTACTGTCGGTGGTGCCGGCGACTATTTGGGTATGGGCAGGTAACCGTAACCGTTGGGCGATTGACGGGCTGATGTGAGCCACAGTCTGGCCGGGAGCAAAAACTTTGGGAAACCCGGTCAAGGGAAGATTCAACTGTTCCAACCAACTCGGCCATGGGTTGGTTTGGGATTTTATAAGGGGGTCATAACCCAGTTTGAGACTGTTGTTGCTATCGGTGTAACCAAAAATTCCGCTAAGACAGCCACTGATCCAGTCCGCCTGATGCAGAATTCTCAAATCACCCACAGGATACCCGTTGTCCTGGAACCAGAGCACTTTGGCCAATGTGGAGCTGGGCCCTTGAGCTGCCGAATGGGCTGGGCTTATCGCGGCGATGCGTCGGGCTTGCTCCTGGGCTCTGGCATCGTTGTACATCAGTGCGGGGCTGTGGACCTGGCCGTTGGCATCGCACAGTAATACAGTGGCGGAGGTGCCATCCACACTGATGGACTGGATGCATGCCGGATCAATTTGGTTGATAACCGCTTCCAGGGTTTGCAGGCACAGGTCCCACCATATGGCCGGATCCTGTTCCACCGCGTTGCCCCGGCTTTGAGGCGGGGGAAAAGAGGTGCGCTGCTGTGCCAGAACCCGATTGTGTGAGTCAATGACGCAGGCGCGACAACCGGAAGTACCCAGATCCAGGCCAATGAACATGGATTGAGTTAATCAGGGCAGCTGTACGGGAACAGGCGGGGTCCATTCAGGGTGGCGGTGCTCCACAACGACGGTTGTATAAATGCCGCCGCGTACATTAAAATCACCACTCAACCTTATGAAACGCGGTTGGCAGGCTTGGACCAAGTCGTTAAGTATCTGATTAGTAACGGCTTCATGAAACGCGCCTTCTTCCCTGAAAGACCACATGTATAATTTAAGGGATTTGAGTTCAATACAACGCGAATCCGGTACATATTCAATGGAAAATGTGGCGAAATCCGGCTGTCCCGTTTTCGGACACAGGCAGGTAAATTCCGGCACTTCTATTCGAATAGTATAATCCCTGTCAATATTAGGGTTATCAAAAGTTTCGATTTCTTTGCTGGGTTGACTAGGCATAAACAGGTCTCGTATGGTAGTTTGGCTCGCTAACTTTGGTCGACATAAATGGCCGACAAAACAGGGCTGGTTCTATAAGGAGGCGTAGTTTATCACAGGCAGTGGACGATCACGCAAAGCGAAATAAGCATTACAAGTCGGGTTTCAAAAACCCCGGTCATAACATCTAATAAAGGAATCATGGATCTCACATGCGCTTGAGCAAAATCAAACTCGCAGGGTTTAAGTCGTTCGTAGACCCGACCACCATTCCACTACCATCCAATTTAATTGGCGTGGTCGGGCCCAACGGCTGTGGCAAATCAAATGTTATCGATGCGGTGCGATGGGTAATGGGGGAATCTTCGGCTAAAAATTTGCGCGGTGATTCCATGGCCGACGTTATTTTTAACGGTTCCAATACCCGCAAACCCGTGGGGCAGGCATCCATAGAGCTGATTTTCGATAACAGCGACGGCACTCTGGGTGGCCAATATGCCCAATACAGTGAGATTTCCATTAAGCGTATGGTCTCTCGTGACGGTCAGTCACAGTATTACCAAAACGGTACCCGCTGTCGCCGCCGGGATATTACCGACATATTTTTAGGTACAGGCCTGGGACCACGCAGCTATTCCATTATTGAACAGGGAATGATTTCTCGATTGATTGAGGCCAGACCGGAAGACTTGCGCGTTTTCCTGGAGGAAGCTGCCGGAATTTCCAAATACAAGGAACGGCGAAAAGAGACCGAAACCCGGATTCGCCATACCCGCGAGAATATGGAACGTTTGACCGATTTGCGCGAGGAACTGGCCAAACAGCTGGATAAGTTGCAACGCCAATCCCGCACCGCAGAAAAATATAAAATTCTCAAAGAAGAAGAGCGCTTGCTCAAGGCGCAGTTAACGGCGTTGCGCTGGCAGGGCTTGGATCGCCAAATCCAAGCTAAACAGGAACAGATCGGCGAGACGCGGAATCGTTATGAAGCGGTCATAGCCAAACTGCGCAGCATCGAGGCAGACATAGAGAAACAAAGAGACCAGCATCTGGAAGCCAGCGAGGAGTTTAACGAAATCCAGGCGAGCTACTACAGTGTGGGTTCGGAGATCGCCCGGGTGGAGCAGTCCATTGCTCACACCAAGGAACGTAAAACTCAAAATGAGCAGGATTTGAAAACTGCGGAAGAGTCCTGGTATGAAGCGTCCGCGCACATAAAAACCGATCTTACCCGCATCGAGGAACTGAGCGCTGCTTTGGAAGAGAACCAACCTGCCTTGGAGTTGGCGCGAGAAAAAGAAAGCAATTCTGCTGCAGAACTGGCGGATGCCGAGCAGGCTATGAATACCTGGCAAGCACAGTGGGAAGATTTCAATAATAAAGCGGCCGAACCTGCACAGAAAGCTGAAGTGGAACGTACCCGCATTGCTCACCTGGAACAACAGATTCTCAGAGCCCTGGATACCCTGAAGCGCCTCGAGATCGAGTTGGAGTCTTTAGTGCCGGATGCATTGGCGATGGAAATTGAACAGCTCAACAGTGAACAGGAGATCAACACAGCACGTTGCGACGAAATGCAACATCAGCTGCATGAACAATTGAACCAGATCAGTGAACAGCGTGAACGCAATGTGGAGTTGGATCGACAGCTAAACGAACGGCGTGGCAAATTACAAAGTCTGCAGGGCCGCCAATCTTCTTTGGAAGCTCTACAACAGGCGGCCTTAGGCAAACAAGAAGGCGTGGTGACATCCTGGTTGGAGCAAAACGGATTGGGCCAGGCCCAACGTCTGGCTCAATCCCTTGATGTGCAGGTTGGATGGGAAAAGGCAGTAGAATGCGTACTGGGCTTTAATTTGGAAGCGGTTTGCATCGATGGTTTGAATTCCGTCAGTGATATACTCAGCAGTTTTGAAAACGGCAGCCTGGCTTTGTTCGATACTGCTGTGACTGTCGAACCGGCAGCAAGCAATAGCGAACTGGGTGAGTCCTTACTCAGTAAAATCAGCTCGCCCTGGAACGTCAATACCCTGATGCCGGGTGTCTATTGTGTGGAAGATCTAAGTTCGGCACTGGCATTGCGCCCGCGCTTGTTGGATCACCAATCACTGATTTGTCGCGACGGGGTTTGGGTTGGTAAAGGTTGGTTGCGACTTCTTAAGGAAAGCGACGAAAAACAGGGTGTAATACAGCGCGAACAGGAACTGGCTAATTTGAATGAAAATATTCAAGTGCTGGAAGCGCAAATCGAACAGTTGCAATCGGATTTGCAACAGGGGCGCGATAGCCTGCATTCCATGGAGGAGCAACGAGAAGCACTACAGAACGAACACAATCAAGCGAATCAATTAAAAGCGCAAGTGCAATCCAAGCTGGGTGGTAAGCAAGCGCGCTACGATCAGGTTGTGCAGCGTCGTGAAACCATTCTGGCTGAAGTGAAAGAATTAAAAACCCATAATCTAAAAAGCGAACAGGAAACCGAAGCCGCACGCGGGTCTCTGGACGGTGCCATTCGTATGATGGAAGAGTTTGCGCAACAGCGAGAACTGTTGGAAGCCAGCAAAGACGAGTTACGTCGACGTTTGGATGATACCCGTTCTGTGGCCAGGCACGATCGGGATGTGGCCCATGATATAGCCATGAAAATACAAACCATGCGTACCGAACTGAATTCCACTGAGCAGAACCAGCAACGCATGGACAAACAACTGGAGCAGCTCACCGCCCGGCGGGAGGAGTTGCAACGTCAAATTGAAGAAAGTGAAGCACCGCTGCAACAAATGGCGGAAGAATTGCAGGACTTTTTAAACCGGCGCGTTGACGTAGAGGCTCAACTCACAGCAGCCCGTCGAGGTGTCGAAGAACTGGACCATTCCATGCGAGCGCTGGCCAGTGAACGCCATGAAGTGGAACAGGGTTCAGAGTCCATACGTCAGGAAATGGATCTGATGCGCATGGCGCAACAGGAACAAAAAGTACGTCGCCAGACCCTGGAAGAGTCCTTGCAGGAAACCGGGCACGATCTCGCCACTTTGTGCGAGCAAATGCCGCCGGAAGCCGAGGAGACACTCTGGCAGGAGAAAGTGGATAAAATGGCACAACGGGTTCAGCGTCTGGGACCCATTAATCTGGCCGCTATCGAAGAGTATCAGCAACAGCTGGAGCGTAAAGAATACCTGGATGCTCAATTTGACGATTTGAGCGAGGCTCTGTTGACGTTGGAAAACGCTATTAAGAAAATCGATCGCGAAACCCGTTCCCGATTTAAAGAGACCTATGAAAAGGTTAACGAAGGTTTCAAAGAGTTATTTCCGCGGTTGTTTGGCGGTGGTCAATCGTATCTGGAGCTCACCGGTGAAGATCTGCTGGACACGGGCGTAACAGTAATGGCGCGACCGCCGGGTAAACGTAACAGTAGTATTCATTTGCTTTCGGGCGGTGAAAAAGCGCTGACGGCAGTGGCACTGGTATTTTCCATATTCCAGTTGAATCCGGCTCCTTTTTGCATGCTGGATGAGGTGGATGCACCGTTGGATGACGCCAATGTGGGCCGATTCTGCAACATGGTTAAGGAAATGTCGGAGCATGTGCAGTTTATTTTTATCACCCATAACAAAATTACCATGGAAATGGCCAACCAACTTAACGGCGTTACCATGCATGAACCGGGTGTGTCCCGCATTGTTGCCGTGGACGTGGATGAAGCCTACGATATGGCAGTGGGGTAGTTGTACCCCAAGGGTAGAGCGGCCAAGGGTCGCAAGCAGGTTGCAAGCCTCTGAGGCAAGCGTAGAGGAAGAACGTGCCGAACATCGAAATAGACCTTGAGGCATTTTTCGCCAATGATCTTAGGCTGATGTTAATCGCTGCCGGGGTATTTATTATCCTTGGTATCTACATCAACGGACGCAGGGTCAAGCGTAAGAACGGACAAAGTGGATTGGATCTGCAGTCTTTGGAACCGGGTTTCTCTCCACTACAAAAGCATGACGAAGACGATTTTTTTATGGACGAAGATGTCCATGTGTTGGATTGCGAAGGGGATTTTGAAAGTCTTACCAACGAAGACGATTTGGTGCAATTCGACCGTCTTCACACAAAGCCGGCTCGAAAAGAAGAATATGTCGTGGAGGATTATGTGCCTCCGGTACCGCTGCCCCCCGGCGTCGAGCCTCTGATTATTTGTGTTAATGTCATTTCCCCAAAAGCTTCCAAGTTTCGTGGTGTGGACGTGAAGGCCAGTATCGAGTCCACATCTTTGGTCTACGGTGACATGAGTATTTATCATTATTATGAACAAGCCGACCCCCTGGACCGAAAAGTCAGGCAAAAGGTTTTCAGTATCGCCAGCGCGACCGAACCGGGGTATTTTGACCGTTCCCGGTTGAGCAGTTATGAAACAGCAGGTTTAACCCTGTTTCTGCAAATCCCCGGCCCCTTGGACGGCGTCCTGGCCTTTGAGCGCATGTGCCAAGTTGCCAAATACTTCGCCGGGCGTTTAGGAGGCGTGTTCTGCGATGAAAAACGCAACAAAATGACCCTGCAAGCCATGGCTAACATCAAAGACGAAATTTCCGCTTACAACCTCAAACTCAGAAGTCTCAATCGCCGCTCAGTGCATTAATTATTTTATCGGTAGCAAGGTAGCAGGCTACAGCCGGGCTACGCTACTTGTAGCGGGTAGGGCGGAATAGTCTCTCCCGGCTCCTGCCTTTCGCGACACTTGCTACTTTACCATCTACCGGCGGACGTACGGATATCACCGTGGGTTCTATTCAATTAGCCTCGAACGGTATTATGAAAGCCGGGTACTCCGCTGATGAGCCCTTAACGCTTGCTTACAACATTGTGGGTGGAAAATACAAAATTGTGGTGCAATGAATCGTGCCATCATTAGGTTCACCATATCTTAGCCCTGCAACAAACCTAAACACTGCTCCGCAAACTGCCGCCGTTGTGCCGGGTCTTCCAGTTTCTTGACGATGCGCAGTTTGTCCTGGCCTTCCAGTTTGTAGGTATTGTATTGGGTTTGGATCAGCTTAATGATGTTCATAGGGTCTATATTGGGTTTGGTGTTAAACACAATGCGGCCGCCTTCGCTGCCCAATTCCAATTTTTTGATACCCAGAGGTGTCGCCAGAAGCTTAAGTTCGGTTATGCTAAACAGGTTCTTGGTGTTTTCCGGTAACAAGCCGAAGCGGTCGATCATTTCCACTTGCAGTTCCCGCAGTTCCGCTTGATCCGCCGCGTTGGCAATACGTTTGTACATAATCAAACGTGAGTGCACATCGGGTAAATAGTCATCGGGGATCAGCGCAGAGATGCCCAAGTCCACTTCGGCACCGTGATCCAGGGGTTGGTCCAGTTCCGGTTGTTTGCCTGATTTCATGGCTTTGACGGCCCGTTCCAGCAGGTCCATATACATATCAAATCCGATTTCGTGCATTTGTCCGCTTTGGTCTTCGCCCAGCAATTCGCCGGCACCTCGGATTTCCAAATCGTGGGTGGCCAGGGTGAAGCCGGCGCCCAGGTCTTCGATGGACTCGATGGCTTCCAGTCGTTTGACGGCATCGGCGGTCATGGACTTGGGCGGGGGTGTGATGAGATAGGCATAGGCCTGGTGATGGGAGCGTCCCACACGACCGCGTAATTGGTACAGTTGGGCCAGGCCAAAACGATCGGCGCGGTTAATGATGATGGTGTTGGCATTGGGAACGTCAATGCCGGTTTCAATGATGGTGGTGCAGACCAGTATACTGAAACGTTGGTGATAGAAATCCGCCATAACGCGTTCCAATTCCCGCTCGCGCATTTGCCCGTGGGCAATTTCCACCTTGGCTTCCGGCAACAAAGCGGCAATTTGTGCCGCCATTTTTTCGATGGTTTCCACCTGATTGTGCAGGAAAAATACTTGACCGCCGCGGCGAATCTCACGCATGCAGGCTTCCTGGATTTGAGTATCGTTCCATTGGCTGGTAAAAGTTTTTACCGCCATGCGTTTGGCCGGAGCCGTGGCGATAATGGATAAGTCGCGCAAACCGGAGAGGGACATGTTGAGGGTACGGGGAATGGGTGTGGCGGTGAGGGTGAGCAGGTCCACTTCCGAGCGCAGTTTTTTGAACTGCTCTTTTTGGCGTACGCCGAAACGGTGTTCCTCGTCAATGATCACCAGACCCAGGCGTTTAAACTTCACCGTATCTTGAATCAGTTTGTGCGTACCGATAATAATGTCCACGGTTCCGCTCTCCAGACCCTTGAGGATCTCGTCTTGTTCTTTTTTGGAGCGAAACCGGGATAGGGACTGTATTTTAACCGGCCAGTCGGCAAAACGGTCTTGAAAATTTTCGTAGTGTTGTTGTGCCAGCAGTGTGGTGGGCACCAACATGGCCACTTGTTTGCCATCTTGTACCGCCACAAAAGCCGCTCGCATGGCCACTTCGGTTTTACCGAAGCCGACATCGCCGCACACCAGTCGGTCCATGGGTTTGTCGGAACGCATGTCCTGAATCACACCGGTGATGGCATCCTCCTGATCCGGGGTTTCTTCAAAGGGAAAGGCGCGGCTGAAGGTTTGATAGCCTTCTTTGTCCAACTGATAGGAATAGCCTTTGCGGGCTTCGCGCCGGGCATAAATATCCAACAGTTCTGCCGCCACGTCACGGGCTTTTTCCCGTGCTTTGCGTTTGACTTTTTCCCAGTGTGGACTGCCCAGCTTGTGCAGGGGTGCCGTCTCGGGAGAAGCACCGGTATAACGGCTGATTAAATGCAAGGAGGCCACCGGCACATAGAGTTTATCTTTACCGGCGTATTCCAGGGTTAAGAATTCCTGTTCTGTGGCGCCCACTTGCAATACTTGCAGGCCTTGGTAACGGCCCACGCCGTGATCTTCATGCACTACGGGAGAGCCGGGCTCCAGTTCCACCAGATTGCGAATGACCAAATCCGGATCACGCTGTTTGGCGCGACGGCGGCGTTGTTGCAGCACTTGCTCGCCGTACAACTGAGCTTCGGCAATAACCACCAGATGCGGATCTTCCAGTTGCAGGCCTTGCTGCAGCGCGGCAACAGTGATAGCAGGGCTGGTGCCGCTTTGCAGAAACTGCTGCCAACTATCAACAACGGTGGTTTTTATTCCCCGTTCTTTGAGCAAATCGGCAAGACTCTCGCGTCGTCCGGTGGATTCGGCGGCGAATAAAACCTGGCCGTCATAACTGTTGAGAAACAGTTCCAGTTTTTCCGTGGGGTTGGCGGCGCGGGAATCGATATTCAGACTTTGGGGTTTGATACTGCTGAAGTTGTAATTGTCAGGTTTATCTTCATGCTTAAAACTCTGTAGTGTAACAATAGGAAAACGATTAATGTTTTCATACAGTTCATTAACCGGTAAAAAACCCTGGCGTGGCGGTAAGGGTGGACGTTCACTGTTGTATTGGTATTGATCGTAGCGTGTGTTGACTTCCCGCCAAAAAAGCTCGGCTGCACCCTGATAATCGCCAAAACCGGCAATAATGGTGTTTTCCGGTAAATAGTCGAATAATACGGCGGTATTCTGAAAAAACAGCGGCAGATAGTACTCTATTCCCGACGGGGTGATGCCATTGCTGACGTCATGATAAATACGGCTGTTTTGCGGGTCGCCTTCAAAACTCTGGCGGTAGTTTTCCCGAAAGGTTTTGATGGAGTCGTCGGTAAATGGGAACTCCCGGGCAGGCAGTAAGCGTATGCGTTGCACTTTTTCCAAGGAGCGTTGGTCTTCGGCATCAAAGGTGCGGATGCTTTCGATCTCCCGGTCAAACAACTCGATGCGGTAGGGTTGCGAGCCTCCCATGGGAAATAAATCCACAATACTGCCCCGTACAGCGAATTCGCCGTGTTCCATCACCTGGGACACCACTCGGTAACCCGCCTGAGTTAAGCGTTGGCGCAAGGCTTCCAGGTCGATGTCATCACCCACATCCATGACAAAGTAGTGGGCATCTAAGAATGCGCGGGGCGGCAAGCGATGCATAAGGGTGGAAATGGGTACAATCAAAATGCCCTGTTGCAACTGGGGCAAGCGGTACAGGGTGGCCAAACGATCGGAAATGATATCCTGATGAGGGGAAAAACCGTCGTAAGGCAGGGTTTCCCAATCCGGAAAGCTAAGCAGGGGTAATGTCTCGGTGCCTGCGCCGAAAAAGCGGCATTCGTATTCCAAACGGGTGGCACCGGGCGTATCCATGGTCAAAGCTACCACGGGAGCGTTTTCCAGGCGTGCGGCATTGCACAGGGCCAGGGCGGCGGCGCTGCCGTAGAGGCGGCCCCAATGGGTTTTAAACCCCGTTTTCCGATGGATGTTAGGGGTAAAAGGTGACTGTAACTGACTCATGCAACTGCAATACCGCGGGTTAATTAAGTTGAGCCGCGTATTGTAGTCTCTATGTCAGACGGTTTAAAGCGCTTGGACCTAACATTGCTGGAGCGTGAAACATTACCGATGTTTCATGTATTTCCACTAAAACTGTGGATAAGTCTGTGTATAGTTCCCCGGCGCTTATACGATTCGGTGGGTGGGTTGGATTGGTTGTGTTTTACGCAGTCATCGGGACATCTTCTTGACCACCATAACCACGAACACTGCCATGGTGAAAGCCCCAACGAAAGCTTCTGTTGCTGCCATGAGCCGGGTGATTTGAAACGGCGTAATGTCGCCGTATCCCAATGTGGTGAAGGTGACAACGCTGAAATACAGACATTCCATCAGGGTGCCGAAATTCTGTTGTAATGACATTGTGCTGCTTAATTGGACAATTTCACCGTTGGATTTCACCCCAAACAACGCGAACAACACCATAAATATTGCAATCACCGTCATGGAAAATAAAATCACACGGGTTGGTTGTTCGCCATAACCGCTGAACAAATCCAATAATTTGGAACCCAAGCGCTGTATTGAAAAGCGTGGCATTTGAAACCGTTTCATGATCATTTCCCGCCGAAAGAAATAGCCGGCCGTATGGGAGTGACCTTGTCCGTCCAGAATCGTGCGCAGGTTGCGGTAGACCTCTTCCGCTTCATTGAGTAAGAGAGCCTTTTGTTCCGGGTCGGAACATATTTCCGCCTGGTTTTCCTGGAGGACCTTCTCTCCCCATATAACCCCTTCCAAACGGGTTTTATCCAGTATAGTTCCCAACAAATTGGCATTGGTGAGATTGACGCTGTGAAGATTGGCGCCTTTGAGGTTGGTTTTCATTAAGGAACTGTTGCTTAAGTTAAGGCGAAACATATGCGCCCCGCGCAAGTCAGCGCGGTAAAAATCCGTGTTTAGCATTTGATAGCCATCATTGGAGCCGTGATGAATCAAATCAATGTCGCGCAGGTCCACGAAAGCGAGTTTGTAGCCCTGCGCCACTTTTACTTTTCGGATTTGACTTTGAAGATTCAGGCGAATAGCCGGGTCGGTACGAATTTGTTCCGAATCATGCCACTTGCAATACTCTCCTTCCTCTACGGGTTCCTGGCAAGGTTTGCCATTTGGCGTAATATATTGGCATTGGATCGCGGTAACGGATGACAAGTCCGTCGCTTGATCCTGTTCCGATAGGCTTGTGGAGACAATGTTAACAGGTTGTGACATGATATAGTGTTTTCAAACGTTGGTACGGGATTTTTCAAGCTGCATAAATTTAACCATAAAAACGATTATAGATAAGCAAAATGTGTGCACGATCGGTGAATGTAATTTTTTGTTAAACATTTCCGTTAGACGGCAGGGTAAGACAGGGAAAGCGAAATGAAAGTATTGGTAAAGCTGTTGGTGCTGATAGCAACGATGTTGTTTGGCTTGGCGCTCATTCTCGCAGTGCGCACAGTGGCCTCTGCTCCCGAAGTAAGGGCTGCAACGGACCTGACGTTAGTGGACGACGCGGTAGTGCAGAAACTTTCACTGGCAGTTCAACAGGCAACCATTTCGGATCCTAACTATTTCAATGCTAAAACGTTTTTGAACTTTCACAGCTTACTGCAGCAGCAGTTTCCCTTATTGCACCAAAGTGCACCACCACTGCAAATCAATCAATACTCACTATTATTTCATCTGCAGGGAAAGCGCCGTGATCTAAAACCCATCATCGTCTTGGCTCATTTTGATGTGGTGCCTGCGCCAAATATTACTCGTTGGACAGAGCCTCCGTTTTCCGGGACCCTTCGTGACGGTTACGTTTGGGGACGTGGTAGCATGGACGACAAGGGGGCTTTGATCGCTATTCTCCAGGCTTTGGAGATGATGATGGCAGATGGTCAGGAACCGCAACGGGATATTTACCTGGCTTTGGGTCACGACGAGGAAACCGGCGGCAACGAAGGCGCTGTCCATCTTGCTCGGTATTTACAGCAACGAAATGTGAAAGCGGAATACATTTTGGATGAAGGGGGAATGATAACCCAAGGAGTGGTGCCTGGGGTTGTCCCGGCTGTGGCTTTGATCGGTGTCGCGGAAAAAGGTTATGTCAGCTACGAGGTGACCCGGCACAGCAACGGCGGTCATTCTTCAGTTCCTCCGCCATCCACTGCCGTGGGTGAATTGAGTGCTTTTGTTACCGCTGTAGAAGCTCATCCTGCGGAAGCCGTCTTACGGGCTCCGGTTCGGGATATGTTCATAGGGCTGGCTCCTCATATGCCTTGGGCTCAGCGTATGGTGTTTTCCAATTTGTGGTTATTTGAACCTTTGGTGTTGTCTCAGTTAAGTCGTGCCCCCAGTACGAATGCGGTGATTCGCACCACCGCCGCAGTCACTATGTTTAATGCAGGCGTAGCAGATAATGTGTTACCGGCTCAAGCCAAAGTGATGATTAATTTTCGCTTGCATCCCGGTGACAGCAGTGACCGGGTTTTGTTGCGACTGCGGGGCTTAGCGGGAGATAGGGAGCTGGAATTTAAGCCCTTCGGTAAGATTCATGAGCCCTCACCTGTCGCATCGATTGATGCCACCGGGTTTCGCCACATTACATCGAGCTTAAGCCAGGTCGATCCGACCATTGTTGCTGTACCGTCTTTAACAGTCGCCGGTACCGATTCTAAACATTACCGCAGTGTTAGTGAAAATGTTTACCGGTTTCGTTTTAACCGGATAAGCAGAGAGGATATAAAACGCTATCATGGTGTGGATGAGCGGGTTCGTATTGAAGATTTAAAAAAAGCCGTATTGTTTTATCGTTTGCTATTTACGGGCTTGGAGGGTTTGGAATGATGTTTAAAATCCCAATGAGTGTCCGGGATTATGAGTGCGACATGCAGGGTATTGTCAATAATGCCGTATATCAAAATTATTTGGAGCATGCCCGTCACGAGTTTTTAGGCTCACGGGGAAAATCTTTTAGTGCGTTGCTGCAAGAGGGAATTCACGCGGTTTTGGTACGCATGGAAATAGACTACAAACAGTCTTTACACAGCGGTGATCAATTTGAAGTCAGTGTCGTGATAAAACAGCATTCACCCCTAAGGTTGTTGTTTGCACAGACTATCACGAGGAAAGATACTGTCGTTGTCGACGCCAAGGCTTATGTGGCTTTGCGCAACGAAGAGGGGAAGTTGCAACATACGGACTCTTTGTTTCAACTGCTTTCGCAATCGATTTCCCAATCTTAGTCGAAAATCATCGCTTGTTTTACCTCTTTAATCATGGCTTTTCTCCGTAGTTGGGAAGCTGTGCTATGTTTACTGGGGCTATAGGGTCACAATCAGGAGTATTGAAAATGAAAGGACTATCAACTTATAGAGGATTGATCGCACTATTATTGGCTCTGGTGCCAGGGGTGCCTGTGGCAGGGCCACAAGAAGCAGCAGCGGTGTCAACACAATCGCAGGCAGCGCAAAATGTGGCCACCACCTCAGCGACTGTTTTGGCTGAGACTGAACTTAGCGACAGCATCAACGGGCATTGGCAGCAATTCAAAAAACAACATCTGGATCCGGTAACCCGGCAATGGTCAGACGAGTTGGAAGACGCTCAACGCGCTGCGTTGGACGTACTGGAAAAAGCGCAGTATGGAAGCGATAAAATTGTTAACATACTACAGAAGTCCAAATCATTTCCGCCGGGGCTTAAGAATCCCAAGCAAACCATTGAGGGGGCCAATGTCCAAATCACCATCAAACAAGCTTATTTGCAACAAATGATCAGCGAATTAATGAGCAGCCCCATTGCTTTGGATTCGGACGTTACCAATAGCTATTTTAAATTACGTAAGGTGAGAATCGCATTTAACGAAAAACGTAACGTGATTATGGCATTTTTTAACGACGGTTATGCCGGATTCCGAGGTTTGGTAAAAGCAGGTATAAAGGTCAATAGTGCCACAATGCAATTCGCGCCTACGGTGGTTACTCAGGGCAACCGAACCTGGTTGCGCCTTAAAGCGCGGATGACCTACATCGATATTGCAAATCACTCTTCGGTGGTGGATAAGCTATTTGCTTCTATTGCTGAGGAATTGGTGCTAGGGAAAGGCTATTTACTGGAAAGAGACTTAACGCCTTTGCTGGCCGTGAGTCAGGAAATTTCCCTGTTTGGTCAAGAACGGAAAGTAAACATAATGCCGCAACAAATCTCTGTAAATGTTAATAAGGACCGCATGTTCATCGCGGCTCGTTTATAAGGACTGCAAGATGCGCAAGCTGACGCGAATTCTTGTGTTGGAGCTGTTCGCCGTTTTCCTGGTGGCTTGCGGCGCGACATCTACCATTCCCTCTGTGGATTCAGGCACTGGCGAGATCGGTGATAGAATCATTACCCTATGGGGCGGTGTCGAACCCGTACAGTTACCGCCACTGAACCCTGAGCTGACTGATCCGGATGTTACATTGGAATTCAGTGACACCATGATCAAGAAGCTCATTAATAATTTTATTGGCGAGGGATTCCGAATACCTTTGCAAAATTCCAAAGTACATCACTTGGATGATAGTTATATTGTATTGGAGAAATTGACCCGTTTTCGCGCCGGGGAAAAAGGTGCCTTAGCCATAGGTGGCAGCGGTAAGGCTGTGTTAAAAGGGATTGTTTCCAGCAATACCATAGCGGTGAAAGATATAGTCATCCAATTGGCTCCCCGTTTGGAAACAAGGGGTAAAAAAGTATTTTTGCGCCCATACTTGGCGGTGAGTTTTCTTGATATTGACAATATAATTCCGCCTCTTGATAAAGCCCTGGCCAATCTCATTAATGAACTGCTATATAAGGATAGGTTCCTGGAACGATTGTTGTTTGATGTTACAGAGATATTCAGACCGGTGATGCAACATCCGTTTCGAAAAGGAAAAATTAATTTCCGGCTGAGTCAGCACAGCGTTGTGGTGCAAGAGAACCGATTATTGGTGCAGGCCAAGCGTTAATTGGCAAAATAGCGTAAAATAGGTATGGTGATCAACAAGAGGTTCCCAATGTCGTGAGGCGACATCATTCCAGACGTAACTTTCTAAAAGCCGGCGCAGCATGCGTGGCTTTTCCCGCGACGTTTCTCAGTGCTTGCAAAAACCAAAAGCCACCCGATACCTTGCTGTCGGCGGATGAAAATTCAGTTCGGTTACCGCAGGGTTTTACGTCTCGACTCATTGCCCAATCCGGAGAACGGGTACATCCCGATTCTCCGTATCAGTGGCATGCCGCTCCCGACGGCGGCGGCACTGTCGCCCTGGACGATGGCGGCTGGCTGTATATTTCCAACAGTGAAATGCCAAAAAAAGGCAAAGTGGGGGTGATTCGCTTTAATGGCGCAGCAGAGATTGTGTCTGCGTACTCGATTTTGGAAGGGGGAAACAGAAACTGTGGGGGTTGCGTGACACCCTGGGGGAGCTGGTTGTCTTGTGAAGAGGTCCATAATGGGCGGGTTTGGGAGTGTGACCCTATGGGAAAGAACCCGGCCATGGTCAGAACCCAAATGGGCATATTCAAGCATGAGTCGGCTGTAGTGGAACCCAGTACTCTGAAGATCTATATGACCGAAGACGAGAAAGACGGCTGTCTCTATCGCTTTACACCAAATATAAGTGACAATGGTGCGGTTGATTTATCTCAAGGTTTGTTGGAAGTAGCTATTGGTATATCCGGGGAACCTGATAAACTGGCTTGGGAAATCGTTCCCGATCCCAATGCAGACACAATACCTACCCGGTATCAAGTTAAGCAGCGCCGAGTATTTCGCGGTGGCGAAGGGATTTGTTACTACGACGGTAAAGTGTATTTTACCACCAAGCGCGACAACCGTGTTTGGGTGTTGTACGTCAATAACTCCACCATTCAAGTCATCTATGATGGAAATAAGAAGGACAAAAACACGGGTTCCTACGGCATATTACAAGGTGTGGATGCACTTGTTGCAGATAGGCTGGGGAGCTTATACGTCGCTGAGGACGGTGGTGATTTTCAGGTGGTGAAATTGACGCATGATGGTCGCACCCGAGCGGTGGCACAGCTGGCTTCACAGGGTTTATCCGAGGTCACGGGAGTGGCGTTTAATCCCGATTACACAAGATTGTATTTCAGTTCGCAGCGGGGGTTTTTAGGGGCTCCGGAAGGTGGGCGAACCTATGAAGTCACGGGGCCCTTTCATAGTTTATGACCGGTCAAAAAATAGATCCGTATGCCGAGGTGCCGGAGTTTGGGCCGGGCGAAAAGCCACCGCGCAACTCTGCGCTTTTGGTCTACATCGTTATCACCGTGGTTTTTTCCGTCAGCTATTTTCTCCTATACATGGGGCAGGGGCGGGACCCCGTTTACGAAATCAACTACAGCGATTTCAAGTTATATTTGAGCCAGGAAAACGTTCATGAGGTAATCATCCGAGGCGAAACTCTGGAAGGTCATTTGTTTGATGCGCTACCTATTGGTCCTAAGGGTCAAAACTCCACCCATTTTATCACCCGGATTCCCCCCTTCGGTGAAGAGAACCTGTTACAGGCATTGGAACAAGCCGAGGTTAAAATTAAGGTGGAAAAGGAAAAGCAGCCGGGGATGTTGTCTGCGTTTATTCTGTCTTTATTGCCCTGGGTGGTGTTCTTTGTAGTGCTGATTTGGTTTGTGCGCCAGGCCAGACGAGGGATAGGCGGAGGAATGGGGGGAGCGGGAGGTGATTTACAGCGGTTTTTGGACTTGTCGCGTAAGCAAACCGTTATTCCCGATATTAGATTTGAGGATGTGGCAGGGCAAGCTGCCGCGAAACAGGAAATCATGGAAATTGTGGATTATCTAAAAAATCCACAGAAATATCTGAAAATGGGTGCGGAAATTCCCCGCGGGGTGTTGCTCATGGGGCCTCCGGGAACAGGGAAAACCCTTATGGCAAAAGCGTTGGCGGGAGAGGCCGGCGTGCCCTTTCATTCCATTTCCGGTTCTGAATTTATAGAAGTTTTTGTGGGCGTGGGAGCTTCCCGAGTCCGCAGTTTGTTCGACTCGGCCAAGCGCCATGCACCCAGCATTATTTTCATCGACGAATTGGACAGCGTGGGGCGTACTCGTGGTACGGGATTAGGTGGGGGACACGATGAGCGGGAACAGACTTTGAATCAGATTTTGGCGGAAATGGACGGTTTCGCAGGGCATGAAGCTGTGATTGTGTTGGCAGCGACAAACCGTCCTGATGTATTGGACCCGGCTTTATTGCGTCCAGGCCGATTTGATCGGCACGTGACTTTGGATCTACCCGACGTGGCCGACCGGGAAGCTATTTTGAAAGTCCACAGTCAGTTGTCACCGATGGCTGAGGATGTGGATTTAAGGCGGGTTGCTCAGGCGACCCCCGGTTTTTCAGGGGCCGATCTGAAAAACCTGGTCAATGAAGCCGCCATCTTAGCTGCTCGAGAGAACCTTAACGAAGTCCATATGCGTCATTTCGACGATGTGCATGATAAGGTGATTATGGGTACGGAACGGGCTTTGGTAATGACAGAGGAAGAAAGGCACCGTTTGGCAGTGCACGAATCCGGGCATACTGTCGTGGCTTATTTCCTCCCCAATGCCGATGCGTTATACAAAGTCAGTATCATACCCAGAGGCCGTGCTTTGGGGGCGACGCAACAGTTACCGGAACATGAGCGTCATACCTTGCCCGAGGACTATTTGAAGGATCGATTGGCTGTGGTACTTGGCGGTAGGGTGGCCGAGAAAGATCTGTTGGGTTCGGTCAGTTCCGGTGCTGATGACGATATTCATCAAGCCAGTGCTATTGCCAGGGCTATGGTATCCCGCTGGGGTATGTCGGAGGAAATAGGACCGGTAGATTTACGCGAGTCTGAGGAACATCCGTTCTTAGGCCGAGATATTGCCCAGCCACGTCATTACAGCGAGCATTCAGCGGAAGAAGTAGATGATGCTGTGAAAAAACTATTACTGGATGCAGAGTTACATGCCAGGGCTGTGATTCAAAATCATCGTCAGGGTTTGGAGCAGCTGGTGGCCCAACTGGAACAATATGAGAGCCTGAATCGAGAGCAGATTGAGCAATGCTTGGGGCCGAAACCAAAGCAATAGTGGTGTGAGCTCAAGTGTTTAGGGCGTTTTAGTGTTTGCTCTTTCCATTTTTGCCTGCCTGGTTGATAATGGCAGGCTTTTATTCGCCGAGTACACAGATCAATGAGTTTGACCCAGCTTTTAGTGCAACGATTTAAAGACGCCTTTGTTCAGGCTTTTGGATCCGACTACGCTCACATGGACCCCCTCATCCGCCCCACCCAGGATCCCCGTTTTGGAGATTTTCAGGCCAATTTCGCTATGGGTCTGGCAAAAACCTTAAAGCGCAATCCGCGTGAGGTGGCGACACAGGTGTGTGACTGTTTGCAATTGGATGATCTTTGCGAAAGTGTGGACATCGCCGGGCCGGGCTTTGTTAATGTGCGGTTTTCGGCCGCTGCGTTGTGCCGCTATTGTTTGCAATTAGCCGGTGATGAACGCTTGGGTATTCGTGTGACAGAGCAACCACAAACCGTGGTGGTGGACTATTCCGGCCCTAATGTCGCCAAAGAAATGCATGTGGGGCATTTACGCAGCACCATCATTGGAGACGCCATCGCTCGAACCCTGGAGTTTCAGGGGCACAAAGTCATACGCCAAAACCATGTAGGGGATTGGGGTACCCAGTTCGGCATGCTTATTGAGAACTTATTGGATAAAGGCTGGAGTGCCGATGCCAATGCGGCCTACGGTGATTTAAATGCCTTGTACCAGGAATCCAAACAGCGTTTTGATGCGGATGAGGAATTTAAGGCGCGCAGCCGTGAACGCGTGGTGGCCTTGCAAGGCGGCGACCCTCAATCGGTAGCCATATGGAAATCATTGGTGGAATTGTCTGAACGCTATTTCAGTTCGGTATATCAACAGTTGGATGTCACCCTAAGCAACGATCATATTCGGGGTGAGAGCAGTTATAATAAGCACCTGTCGCAGACAGTGGAGCAATTACAACAGCAGCAACTGGCCACCCTGGACCAAGGGGCGCAAGTGGTGCACTTGCCGGATGTTGCCGAGATTCCCTTGATTATACAAAAATCCGACGGGGGTTATTTGTATGCCACCACCGACCTGGCGTGCCTGGAATATCGCTTACACACATTAAATGCACACCGAGTTATCTATGTGACCGATGCTCGGCAGATTCAACATTTTGCCATGGTGTTTGCCACAGCCCAAAAAGCCGGTTGGGTGGGCGACAGCTCTTTAGAGCACGTTCCCTTTGGTTCGGTGTTGGGTGAAGACGGCAAACCCTTTAAAACCCGCAGCGGTGAGGTAGTGCGATTAATCGACCTTATTGATGAGGCTAAACGTCGTGCCACCGAAGTGGTCAAAGAAAAAAACCCAGGATTGACGTCAGACGAGCAAGACAACATTGCAGCAACGGTGGGGATTGGTGCCATCAAATACGCTGATCTCAGTGGAGATAGAATCAAGGACTACGTGTTTTCCTGGAGCCGCATGTTGGCAATGGAAGGTAATACCGCGCCTTATATTCAATACGCCTACACTCGGGTTCGATCCATATTTCGCAAAGCCCTGGAAGGTAGCGCTGGTCAATTTGATCCATCCACGTTAACACCGGAGCAACTAACCATGGTGCACGACGCGGAAAAAGCTCTGTGCTTGAAACTGAGCCAGTTCAGCGGCTCAGTGGATTCAGTGGCGTCCAGTTTGGAACCGCATCGATTGTGTAATTACCTGTTTGAACTGGCCACTGCGTTTTCCACTTTTTTCGAAGCTTGCCCGGTGATTAAGGCCGATAGCGACAACAGTCGTATTACACGAATGTTGCTGTGTGATGTAACGGCTTCCACGATCAAGTTGGGTTTACAGCTGTTAGGTATTCGCGTCCTGGAAAAAATGTAAACCTTAGTGTTTTCTCCGATAAACATGGTTTGATAAGAATTGTTTTAATCCATGCTTATAGATGTCACCGCTAAGTAGAAAGCCATCGTTGTGTCCACCGTGAATGGTAAGCAGTTGTTTGGGCTGCTGTGCGGTTTCATATAAGCTAAGTCCATGCGCATAAGGGATCACTTCATCTTCAGGGCTGTGCACAATTAAAATAGGGCACTGAATCTGCTCTAAGCGTTTTCGCGAATCATAGGAGTAGCGCGACAACAGTCGTACAGGAAAAACCGGCCAGGGTACCACACGGGCTGCCATGTCTTTAGCAGAGGTAAAGGTCGACTCTAATATCAAGCCGGCGACCGGGTAGTTCGCTGCTGTGTAGCCGGCGATTGCGCCTCCCAGAGATCGGCCGAAAACGGTAATGGTTTCTGAGGCGATTCCCCGCTGTTGAGTTAAATACTCTATCGCCGCATCGGCATCCTTGTATGTGCCGGATTCAGACGGAGAACCCTGACTGCGCCCATAGCCCCGGTAGTCCGGAATGAATACGCTAAAACCCAACTGATGAAAAAGTTGAATCGAGTCGAGTCGATGCGAAATATTTCCGGCGTTGCCGTGGAAAAACAGTAACACACCGTTTTGGTTTGGATGAGGGATGTACCAGGCATGAAGGGAAATTCCATCACGGGTGTTCAGTGTAACATCTTCAAATGCCAGGCCGAGGTTCCCGGGGGTGGCTTGGATTTCCCTGGAAGGCATTTTGGGATAGTAGATCAAACCGGGTTGCATAAAGTACAACAACGCCAACATGGCGATGTAAGCAATCGCGGCAATCTTTAACACGTTAAGTAATGTGTCCATGCGTAGCGGGTAACCCGACAAATCCGAGTGCTTTGAACCAAGCCTTAATCAATTTCCTTATCAAGACTCTAGCAAACTCAGAGTTGCCGGGTTTTGCTGTTAGTTCTTTATTTTAGATCGCCTATTATGGTCAAACGATACATATTGCGGATGATCATGAATGTCCCCCTGGAATTTTTATCGATTGAATGTCACTTGTCAGTGACTAGTGGCAACTTATAGCACCAAAAGCAATGACGAGGCAAAGAAAACCGGGGAAAAACTGAGACACAGATCGAATTTTTTCAATGTCTGGTTTATTTTCAAACAATCTCAATTATACTTTTTAATGAATATCTGCGTTTTTAGATCGATTTTTCCGGTGCCATTAGTAACGTCGTTCAACCGCAATGTCCCTCGAAGAAACCCAGCACGATTCACGAATAAGCAGTATTTTTTTCAGTTATATTTCAATTGGTAAGGAACTTTTCTATATGAACAACGGCATTGTAAAATGGTTTAACAAAGATAAAGGTTACGGCTTTATTACACCCAATGACGGGAGTAAGGATGTATTCGTACACTATTCGGCAATTCAGGGATCAGGGTTTAAAGAGCTCCATGAAGGGCAGAAGGTAAGCTATGAAACGGAAAACGGCCCCAAAGGTTTACAGGCTGCCAAAGTGATGCCTGATTGAAACCACGAATTAAACAACTCAAAGCCCGCTTGCAGCGGGCTTTTTTTTGCAAAATAGAAATGGTTGAGCGCTTGACGAGAATATAAGAGATTGCTAATATACTGGCTTCGTACTCATTCAGGTGGACAAAATGGCAAAATCGTGTGACTTGACGTTTCAGCAAAAAAGTTTATTTCAGCAAGGATATCAACAATTTACCCCGACAGAGTTAAAGCAGCTTGAATGGGGCTTGCGGTTTACCCCGGCGGTTTGTTCCCTTATTACCGCATTTGCCTTGTATTACCAGTTACCGGTTGTTTTGTATGCCGTGGCATTTTTGGGAATCTGGGCATTTTTCTTTCCGGCTAAACACCCCATGGATTTATTATACAATCACGCAGTGCGTTACATGTTCTCAGCGGTAAAGCTACCGGAAAACCCCTTCCAGCGTCGTCTGGCTTGTTTTGCAGCCGGCGTAATGAATGTGGCTGCAGCCAGTTTGTTTCTGTTGGGTTTTAATGTGGCTGCGATCGTTGTCGGTGTGATGTTGTTATTTCTACAAGCTATCGTCATTTTCACGCATTTTTGTACCTTGTCGTGGATGTATGAAGGATTGATGCGGTTGTTAGGTAAATGGCATGCTCCTATTGATCTGGACAATGCCAAATCTTTATTACAACAAGGCGCCATGCTGGTGGATGTGCGCAGTCCCAATGAATATGAGAAGGACTCTATTCAGGGTGCGATCAATTTGCCTTTGGAAGATCTACAACACCATTTGGAAACCTATCGGGAAAAAGTTTGTTTGGTTTTTTGCAATAGTGGGACTCGAAGTCATATTGCTGCAGAAAAACTCAAGCATCACGGTGTTAGTGAAATATTCAATGTGGGTGCGTATGACAGAGCCAAACAGTTGTGCGAAGCATAACGATACGACTCAAATGAAGTTTCAAACGGCCACACATAAGTGGCCGTTTTTTTTGGATTGATTTATATCAAGTGATGCGACAACATAAAATGTCATAATAGTACAAAGGCAATATCTGTCATGCGTTGTTTAAAACATTGGCAGTAAATACATACTCAGTTATTACAATAATATAGAGCTTGCCGGGTTTCATTATCATTACCGAGGTCTGGCAGGCTCTTTGTGCTTGGGGAGCCATTATGCAGGCAAATATTCTTTATGAAAGTGACGGTCACAAAGTCATGACTTTTACCGATTTGGTCACCGGTGAAGGCATACAATCCAATCAATTGGTCATTGTGAACAAAGATCATTCCGCGGTATTCGATCCCGGTGGTGATCTGACCTATATGCCCTTGAGTATGGCCATTGCCAAATACGTTCGTGTTAAAGATGTGGATTTTGTTTTTGCAACACATCAGGATCCGGACATAGTTTCTTCCCTGGATAAATGGCTGATTTACAGCGATGCCAAAATAGTCATTTCCAAACTATGGCATCGATTCATTCCCCATCTGGTTCCAGGTTATATGAAAGAAAAAGGCCAAGGAAGAATTGTTCCAATACCGGACGAAGGCGCCAATATTAAATTGGGTGATGCAACCATCAAAGCCATTCCGGCACATTTTCTCCATTCCGTCGGTAACTTTCATTTTTATGATTGCAGCAGCAAAATATTATTTTCCGGTGATGTTGGCGCTTCCTTGGTTGATGCTGAACCGAATCGACCGGTACAGGATTTTAAAAAACATATTGCCAAAATGAGTGGTTTCCATCGACGTTATATGGTTTCCAATAAAGTGTGCCGATTATGGGTTAATATGATTCGAGAGTTGGATCCGGAGATGATTGTGCCTCAACATGGCCGGCCCTTTCAGGGTAAAGAAATAATCAACGAATTTTTAAACTGGTTTGAACAATTGGAATGTGGCATTGATAATCTGTTTCAACAACACTACAAACTCCCTTAGGTTTTCTTGCGGTTTTACTGGTATTTTCACACGATTTTGAATGTTGATGCTCTGGCATATTATCTGCTTGAATAATTGGGAATTTTGGCACCGGTTTTAAGCATCAATTCTCACGGATGTTTTCCACTGGCACACACATTGTGAATACAAACAGGAGGTTGGGGGCCCGTGGAAGCCTTAATTGAGAGAAAACTGCATTGCATTACCAACGCCGGTCAGACATTGGCGGTGACTATTCAAATCAGTGCCCCGGTCCAGGAAGGCGGAGAATGGAGCAATGAGATTACCATCGACGGTTTACTGGATAATACCTACCATGTGAATGGTGTGGATTCATTCCAGTCTATGTGTTTGGCTTTCTGTTTTGTCCGTAATATTTTGAAAAAATTTCGTGAAACCGGCGGCACGCTCATGTGGTCCGATGCATCCGGTGAGTTGGATATGGAAATGATGTTTTCTTGACGTTACCGATGGATTGCCTCAATCAAAGTCGATAGTAATTGAATCTTCGGTTTCCGCGTCGCTTTTGTGAAACACAGGCTCGCGTTTCCAGGTGATGCGGTCTGTTACTTCTTCTGTTATATGCAAAAACAAGTTAAGCAGCAGCTTTTTAATGTTACGCAACATATGACTACCCCTTTGACACCAGGCGAGATGAAAACTCACTAACTATAACAAGTGGTGGGAATTGTGCCGTGAAACGTGTCACAGACCGGGAAGGGGACGTCAGCGAACGAACAAACAGTGACGTTGTTAACAGTTAAATGTTATTTGCTACATTGGAATAATAACGCTTGGCTTTTTTGAAATTGGCAAGTATCCAATTGCGAATTCGGTTGGCGTCGCCGTATTTGCTGTATTTGCCCCATGAATTGAGCAGCACAATGGTCACGGGACGTTCGGCAATTTCAGCAAACATAACCAGGCAATAACCTGCATCTGAGGTAAACCCCGTTTTACTTAAGTCGATTTTCCAGCTGTCGCTACGTAGCAGTCGGTTTGTGTTGATAAACTTTATGGAATGGTTGTTTCTGGCATTCAGAACCTCGCCTTTATCGACGGTACTCATGCTGCGAATCAACGGGTAGTAGTAAGCGGTTTCCAGCAAAATAATCAAGTCATTGGCACTGGCTACATTGTCGGGGTGTAAGCCGGAGGCATCTGCGAATGTCGTATTGTGCATACCCAGTATTTGCGCTTTTCGGTTCATGGCTTTGATGAACGCTGCCTTTCCGCCGGGGTAGGTGCGGGCCAGAGCCGACGCTGCGCGATTTTCAGAAGCGGCGAGAGCCAACTGCAACAATTCTCCCCGGGTGAGTATGGAACCGTATTTCAAACGTGAACGGGACCAACGCAAACGATCTTTGTCTTCGCGCAAAATGGTTATGTATTCATCCAACGCCTGGTTAGAGTCCAGTACAATCATGGCAGTCATCAATTTTGTGATAGATGCCATGGCCAGAGATTCCCTGGAATTTTTGCTGTATAAAGTGACTTGTTCTCGACTGTCTTTAACGATAACGGTGCTGGAGTGTAATTTTAACTGGTTCGGATCTAGAAATTTTTTTAAGATGCGACTATCCACAAACGGAGTTTCACCGGCCCAACCCACTGATACAGCGGCGAGCAGGTATATACATGTGGTGATAATTATTCCTTGGCGTAACATAGAATTACCTTGAATCTGTTAATGTTCAATCATATGTTATTTGCATCCGCTATGCCTGTATCCACCCCCTTCTTGGGTATATCGGAGTGAATAGCTATTAACTAAAGAAAACTAAAGCGTTCCCAATATCAGGTGTGTAATGGGAAGTGAAAAATACTTTACGATACAAATGCATACATAGAATAGCACACTGGCGAAAATCGGTATGTATAAAGAATGTGTTAAATTTATAAATAGGGAGTTTAGACATGCCCACATATGACTACAAGTGCGACTTCAATGAACGGGTCATTGAAGTTCGCCATTCCATGGCCGATGAGATACGCAGCTGGGGCGAGCTTTGTCAAAAAGCCGGAATTGATCCCGGTACGACCCCGTCAGATACACCTGTACATAAATTGGCAACTGGCGGACAAATTGTTAAAAGCGGACGCTTAGGTGAGACCACTCCTCCGTGTGGGCAAGGGCCATGTTGCGGCGGTGGTTGCAGTCTGATGTGATTTAACGGGGCTCAAATAGATGGGCTAAGCTGAGGTGACAGTGAATAAACCGGTGGATGTGGAAAAACTTGAGCCAGCTGAAGACCTGGATCCTTTGCATATCACCCAAGCCCAGTTATTGCGGGCCATAGAGCATTTGGATGATATGAAACGCGGTGTTATCGGTTTTCTTAATTCTCCCAAACGCACGATATCGGTCTGTTTTCCCATTGAGATGGATGACGGATCGGTGCAGATATTCAAAGGTCATCGGGTGTTACATAACCGGGTTTTGGGTCCGGGCAAAGGTGGAATTCGGTTTCATCCCGATGTCACTGCCGAGTCCGTAGTAGCATTAGCGGAGTTGATGACCTGGAAATGCGCTTTGATACGGGTTCCGTTTGGCGGTGCCAAGGGTGGTGTGGCTTGCAACACCAAAGAACTCAGTCTGCGCGAATTACGGCGTATCACCCGCCGCTTTATTACCGAACTGGGCGACAACATCGGTCCTCATACCGATATTCCCGCGCCGGATTTGTATACTGATGCGCAAACCATGGCCTGGGTATACGATACCTACGACATGATGCATCCGGGAAGAAACAATCTGCCTGTGGTTACGGGAAAACCTTTGGAAATTGGGGGTTCGGTGGGAAGACAGGACGCCACCGGGCGGGGGGTGCTGTACGCCACTCAAAGAGTATTGTCTAACCAGCTGATTACCGACATGGAAAGCGTTGAAGGCGCACGCATCGCGGTACAGGGATTTGGCAATGTGGGCGAAGCGGTTGCCACTTTGTTTGCTGAGGCCGGTGCCGTAATTGTTGCCGTCAGTGATTCCCAAGGTGGGATATACAACGAAAAGGGTCTGGATATTTCTGCCGCTCTCGCTTACAAGGCGCAGCACGGTTCTGTGGTGGGATTACCGGACACTTTGACGATTACCAATGAAGATTTGTTGACTATCCCCTGTGATATTCTGATCCCCGCCGCCTTGAGTTGTCAGATTCGTCTGTCCAATGTGGATCGTGTGCAGGCCAAAATGGTTGTTGAAGCGGCTAACAGCCCGACCACCTTAGCAGCTGATGATAGTTTAGCCAGGCGAGGCGTGTTTGTGATCCCGGATATTCTTGCCAACGCCGGAGGGGTGACGGTGAGCTATTTCGAATGGGTGCAAAACATCGAAAATGAAGAATGGGATTTTGACGAGGTTAACAAGAAACTGCGTTTGAAAATGAACCGGGCAGCTGACGCTGTGGTGGATCGCTGGAAAAAAATGCTGCAGGAACAGGAACAAAAACCGAGTGAAGATCCTGTCAATTTGCGTACGGCTGCTATGATGTTGGCTGTAGAACGGCTGGCGCATGTCACATTGGAGCGCGGAATTTGGCCCTAGCGGGGGCGATCAAGGCGTTGTTGTGGGGCTGGAGTGGCTCTCGTCGGGTGAATTATCCGGCGGTGAGGCGGGAGGCGGTTTTTTCTTCGGTTTGTGGTTATTAAACGTTGCCCAGATTCCAGCCAGGGGCGCCAATATCAACACGCTTAAGGTGCAATAGTCCAATATGGGCTGACCGGTGATGCCTGGGGTGTCATGGCTGCGGTGAATATAGGGCGAAATCTTGTTGACTAACTGCTCCATGGCCTGGCCGCCAATGGTGTTGTGGTATAAGTCTGCCGGTATGTAGACAAAACCTAATAAAAGCAACCAGATAGCTACGCCAATGGCCAAGGTGACAACAAATAAAAACACCCCGTAACCAACCGAGCACACTGTCATTTCTATGAGTACGGACCACAGGGAACGAAACGGTCGTAAACCTTCGTTTTTATAGCAGCGTAAGCCGACCCAAACTGACATGAGCAGAATGGTAGCCGCTATCGTACTAATGTAAATGGTTAAGTAGTCCACTTGAATATTATAATCTTTTAATTATGATCCAGGCGTTTGTAAGGTTTCCTGGATTAGCCCCTGAGGTTCAGATCTAAATTGTATAACAATTGTAAGAAATTACCACAGTTACCGGATGAAAGACGGGTGAAAGACATTGAACAGTTCTAGTGATTTTTGGGTTTTGTCATCTATGTGGTTGATTTATTATATAATTCATTCAACGTTAGCGGCTAATTCAGTGAAAAGCCGACTGTATCGCCTCCATCCGCTGGTACCTCGGTACTATCGTTTGAGCTTTAATTTGCTGTCCTTGCTGTTACTAATGCCCATCGCCTGGTTTTTGGCCGTATATCAAGCTCCGATTTTGTGGCGTTGGGACGGTGGGTGGTTGTACGTTCAAATCTTCATCACCGCAATGGTGGTGCTGGGCTTTTATCTCAGTTCTAAAGGTTATGATTTGCAGGAGTTTGCCGGATTGCGGCAATGGAATCAGCATTCTGACCCTGGGCCCATGGCTTTAACCCAATGGCATCGCTATGTGCGCCACCCCTGGTATTTTTTGGCGTTGGTTTATATTTGGAGTCGTGATATGGATAGTCTGTTCTTGTGCAGTGCTATTCTGCTCAGTTTGTATTTTTATATCGGTTCTAAATTGGAGGATCGGAAACTGTGCGAGTTATATGGTGCCACTTACCTCAGTTACTGTGAGCAAGTGCCGGGAATTTTTCCTATACCGGGTCGGTATCTTAGTAGGTCACAATGGCAGAAAATGATTACATTGAAACAAAAGCCAACTGAGTAGTGGTAAACAGAAAAAGCCCGCGGGGGCGCGGGCTTGTAAGGGGGCATCTAGCATGACAACATTCCCGTTGTCATTTAGTAGAAGCTGGGTTTATTTTATTGCTTCAAACCTGAATACAAGCTTAATGATTTGCCCCAACTATAAAAAATTTAGTTTTCAAATGTGTTAACAAAAAAGCCGCAGATAAAAACAAGCCCGCGGGGGCGCGGGCTTGTCCAAGGGGGCATCTAGATGTAACTTTCATCCGTGTGTTACTGTAGAAGCGGATTCAGTATACGACACAAAATCTGAACACGTGCTTAACAATTGATCTTTGATGGACACTATTTTTGTTTTATAAGAGCAGAAAAGAATACAGCCCGTCCAGGCACTGAAACGGGCTGTAGGGGACCTGAATGACGCAATGAACATTCAGGCCTGTGTAGTTAACGCTGTTAACCTTAATATAACCTTAATTGTAACCTGATTTTTCACCAAAGTTGGAGATTCATTGATGTCGAAAGATCCGCATATAAGCAAAGCGGTTAATAAAATCATTCAATCTGCTTTAGATGGAGACCCGCTGGAGAAATTAAAGATTCCACTGCGACAATTTGCACAGGAGCGGGATTGGGAGCAGTTTCATTCACCTAAAAATTTAAGTATGGCATTGGTCAAAGAGGCGGCGGAGTTGGTAGAACATTTTCAATGGCTGACCGAACCCCAAAGCTATGCGTTGGAGTCGGATAAGCGGGATCAAGTGCGCTATGAGATGGCAGATATACTCATTTACCTGGTTCGAATCGCCGACCAACTGGATATAGAATTATTGTCGGCCGTCAAAGAGAAAATCCAAATAAATAAAAACAAGTACCCTGTCGATAAGGTCAAAGGCAGTTCTAAAAAATATAACGAATATTGACGCAGAAATTAAGCAATGTTTTTAGCCTTGCTATTTGGAAAACAATGATAGAAACATTCGTAAATACAAAAAAACAAGAACAACGGTAAAAATCAGTAGCAACAATGATCCTTTGTTTTGGAGCAAGCGCACTAACGTGAATCCTATGCGTTGAGTCAGTGGTGCGTTAGGGTCATATCCCGTCTCTTGCTTGTACTTTTTTCGCGCTATTTGCGCATATTCTTGCTGATACTCATCAAACAGGGATTGGGCCTTTTCGAAGTCCTGGGCGTCCTTAATCCACAATGCCGCATTGCTAAAGCCCCAGCGATTGCCCGGAGTTTCATAATAGTCAATGTGATGCTGTTCCAGCACTTTTTTCATGCCCTCGGCTTCCCGATCCGCATCCATTGGGTAGGAGAATAATCTTTTACTCATAAGTTCCTAAGGTGTTTAAATAAAACTGGTTACAATTAGCCTGCAACATTCTATAATTTTACTAGTCCTTTTTATACACAAGCCATACACAAGAAGAAGCGGGGATCATGATAAGGTCGGTCATTATAGCGGTTTTAGTGGTAGGGGCTTTTGTGGCCGGGAGTACCGGGAGTACCGGTGTATGGGCTGGAGGCGATTGTACCGGGAAGTTCCAAAACGGAGGCAGGCCCGAACTGAAGGATATCGCATCGGGAGCCAATCTGTGTGGTGCAGATTTCAGCGGCTTGCAATTGACCGGAGTGGATTTGCGTTTCTCCGACTTGCGTGGAAGTAATTTCAGCAAAACCAAACTAAAAGACGTTTTATTTCACGGTGCACTGCTTACGGATGCTAATTTTGCTCAAGCAGAATTGCGCGGAACCGGTTTTGTAGGGGCAGAGGCGCGCGGTGTCTCTTTTACGGCCGCTAAGGTTTCCAGGTGTGACTTTATCGCAGCCGATTTAAGTAATGCTTTGTTGGCTAAACTGGACCTGAAAGACAGCAAAATGGTTGGCGCTGTATTGGCGGGAGCCGATTTGTCCGGAGCGGATCTTCGTGGTGTCAACATGTTGGGCGTGGATTTAAGTCGAGCCCGGTTAATGGATGCACAGATGGATCAAGCGAACCTGGAGTGGTCAATACTTAACCAAGCTAATTTTCAAGGGGCTCGCCTGGCGCAAGTTAATTTTACGCTGGCTACGTTGGAATCCGTGGACTTCAGTTTTTCCAATTTGTATTCGGCTAAGTTTAAGGATGCCTATTTATACAAATCCAAGTTTATGAATGCGGACTTGAGCGGCGCTTCTTTCTATCGAGCTTATATGGTGGAGGCGCAGTTAGAAGGCGCCAGCTTGGTCGGTGCAGACTTTTCCTTTGCCAATTTGCAGAATGCCTTACTGGTGCATGCGGATCTCAGCAATGCTTTGCTCATGAACGCGGATATCCGTAGCGCGGATTTTAGTGACGCCATATTGGAAGGCACGGTACCTTCCGAGTTACCCATTGATGATGCAGGTTACGGTCGTTAGCCTCCGACCTTACTGATTTCGGCCGGCGCCAGGGCTAGGCTTGAAAATGCTGTAAAGCCTTACCGTTATCCAGTACAGCGCGGATTTGATCTGCCGCTTGAGGTAGGGGAGTGCCTTTGACATGCCACAAACACAGAGCACCGCTGTAAATCAATGCATCCCGAGTGATCCCTGCTTCTCCCCGTAAAGCAGCCAAACCCATTTGTGCTGCGGTTTTAGCCAGTGCAGGAATGTCTGCTGCTACGGTGCTGTCATCATCTTGGCGTTGTAGGTTCTCGGGTAAGGGGGCGGCCCTCAGCTCCTGGCTGATGCCCAATTCCGTCGGATTTAAGTCTTGATCCTGTTCTGCATTGTTATCATGATAATAAAAACATTTTCCGGTTTGACGTAATGACGGTGTGATCCCCCCTTCCACACCGCGTATCAACAGGGCACTGTCGAAGCCGGAATGCCGTGCCAGCATGGCATAAATACGGGGGTAGGGTTTATGGACATAACCTGTCACTAAGTGGGTTTTTTGACGTCCCCGCAAGGGTCCGGTCAACACATCAATGGTGGTGAGACAGGGCCGCTTTACCATGAGACGACGCAGTTCGCTCAATTGATACAATTTAGGTGAAAATACCTTTTGATCGATGTAAGTCCATGCAATACGGCTGTCGCTTAGGCGGGCAGCTGCTTGTTGGCTGCTAAGATTCACATCGATACCGGCTGCCGCCAAAATCTGGTGGTGAGTGGCTCCCCATTTAGGTCCCATTTTCTCCACACCTTCGGTATAGGCCGCGACCCCGCAGGCCGCCAGTACGGCCGGTACAAACGGTGCTGCAGGAACGCAACGATTGTAACCGTTATAGGGGTCTGCCAAAGCCACAACTTCGTCCGCTTCAACGGAGGTTGGGGGAGTGGACTCGCAAATGGCTTCCAGTACACCTTTCATCTCGTCATCGGTCTCCCGTTTCATGCGCAGACCAATGAGAAACACGGCAGCTTGAACCGGGTCAACGGTTTGGTCCAACACAAACCGGGTGGCGGCTTTCGCTTCCTCCAGAGAAATGTTTTTGCTCAATTCCGGACCGGTTGCCACTCGCTGAATAACAGAGCGCATGGTGGCCAGTGGGTCGGAGTAAAGGTCGGTACTTGGGTTCGGCATTTGAGAAAAGTCCTGTCTGGCAGCCTCTGGTCAGAGGTCGTTTAAATTAACAAAAATTTCACCATCAATGATTTCAATGGGGTAAGTACGCAAAGGTTCGTCTGCCGGGTCGTCCAGAGCTTCTCCGCTATTTAAGTCGAAGCGACTGCCGTGCAGTGGGCATTTTACGTAGTGGTTTTTCAAAGACCCGGTGCAAAGTGAAGCATCTTCATGAGTGCACATCTCATCGACAGCAAAAAACTGTCCCTCACTATAGGCAATGAGTAGACGTTTTTCTCCAATACGGAAACATTTCATCGTTCCGGGCTCGAATTCGGCGATGTGAGCTATTCGTATGTTGTGGTTTTCCATGGGCATCTATTGTATCTGTCCGACAACAAAAAAATCCATATCTCACTGGTGGTAGCGACGGGGGGCTAGGAGATTCTGCTCTCAGGTGGTGTCCTGGAACTGCTACACTTGTAGCCGGAACCACGGAAAGAAGGAAAATGCTACAGTGAATTCTATAACAGACAGCTCCGCTTGGGGATCATTGCAAATACATTGGTCGACTCTTAAAAATCTCCACATGCGAGAGCTGTTTGCCAAAGACAGTGACCGATTTTCCCGGTTCAGTTTACAGGTGGATGACTTTTTTCTGGATTTCTCAAAAAACCGTATTACTACTCAAACCCTGGAGCTACTGCTCCAATTGGCACAGGAAGTGGGATTGAGCCAAGAAATCCATCGCATGTTTGAAGGCGAAAAAATCAACTTTACTGAACATCGAGCAGTCTTGCATACGGCCTTACGCAATCGTTCCGGAGAACCGGTGTGTGTGGACAATGAGAATGTGATGCCGGAGGTGCACGGGGTATTGGAACGTATGGGGGTGTTTGCCACCAAGGTGCGATCCGGTGAGTGGCAAGGTTACAGCGCTAAACGTATAACGGATGTGGTGAATATTGGCATCGGTGGATCTGATCTGGGGCCCAAAATGGTAACCGAGGCACTACGGCCTTTTAGCAGCGGCGATTTGAATATGCATTTTGTCTCCAATGTGGATGGAGCAGATTTGGGCGCGGTGTTGCAACGGTTGGATCCCGAAACCAGTTTGTTTATTGTGACTTCCAAAACCTTTACAACTCAGGAGACCATGGCCAACGCCAACAGCGCCAGGCAGTGGTTTTTGTCTCACCACAATGAGGAGTCAGCTTTGGCGCGGCACTTTGTGGCGGTGTCCACCAATCTGGATGCTACGGCAGAGTTTGGTATCGATAGTGATAATGTTTTTGGGTTTTGGGATTGGGTGGGAGGTCGTTATTCGCTATGGTCGGCAGTTGGGCTGTCCATCATGATATCGATTGGCGAACAACATTTCCGGGAATTATTGGATGGTGCCTGGCAAATGGATCAGCATTTTCGTAGTGCACCATTTTCCGAGAATATGCCGGTCATTCTAGGACTTCTGGGGGTTTGGTATATTAATTTTTTCGGCGCCGAGACCCATGGCATATTTCCCTATAATCAGTCTTTACACCGTTTTGCTGCCTATATGCAACAATGTGATATGGAGAGTAACGGTAAACGTATCAATAAACAGGGCAGTGAGGTGGATTATGAAACCGGGCCTATTGTTTGGGGCGAGCCGGGGACCAACGGTCAACATGCCTTTTTTCAACTGGTACATCAAAGCGATCGTTTGATCCCCTGCGACTTTATCATGCCGATACACAGCCAATATCCCCTGGAAGGGCATAATGATTATTTAACAGCCAATTTTCTCGCGCAAACCGAAGCGCTGATGAAAGGTAAAACCGAGGCTGAGGCTCGTGCCGAATTGGAAAGTAAAGGCATGAGTACCGAGCAAATCGACGCTTTGTCGCCGCACAAAATATTTCCCGGTAACAAGCCCAGCAATTCTTTACTATTTCCTGCTTTAACCCCACAAGCCCTAGGAAAACTAGTGGCTTTGTATGAACATAAAATATTCGTGCAGGGAGTCCTTTGGGGTATCAATTCCTTCGATCAGTGGGGTGTGGAATTGGGAAAACAACTGGCATCCAATGTTTTGGAAGAGTTAAAATCTGGTAAAGTCACTAAGGAGCATGACGCTTCCACTGCGGGTTTGTTAAACTACATTTTTGATAATCGATAGTGGTTGGAGCGAAAAATGTCCTATTTCTATGATTGGTCAGTCAAAGTGATCAGCGGCGTTGTTCTTGCTGTGGTTCTATTTGGGTGTTCAGAAGAACAGCAGAATAAATTGTCCCGTTTGGGGGTGACGTGGCTGGAAGGGGATTACCGGGTTACTTATGCTGACGGTAGCCACGTCAAATCCTGGACAGTGAAAGACGGTAAAGTCACCAGTGACCCGCAAAAAGGCTATTACTACTTTTGGGCCAGGGTGGACGGTAAGTCCGTGTATGTGCAAACACCGGTGGGGCGAACCTACATCGAAGAAATCAAGTAGCCTACACCGGGCCGGTAAGTCAATCTGTCATCGCCGTAGACTATGAGGTAAATCAATAAAAACGGAAAAATAGCAGCATTGATTTTACTATAGTTACTGTAGAGGATGTGTATTAGTGATGACAGAGTAATTTGGCACTTATTTTGGAATTGCTTGGGAAAAGTCTGAGTGATAGCTCAATGAGCGGCACAAATCGGAGTATTAAGCGTTTTTCACGTTGGGCCGTTTTATTGGTCTGTACAGGTTTGTTTTTATTCTCCTGTTTTGCACATTCGATCAATGTTGCACCTGCGATCGATGTTGCACCTGCGATCGATGTTGTAGCGATCGATGTTGTACCTGATCCTGACGATGCGGATTCCAGCACAACAATTAACACACCCGATAAAAAAGGACTGATATCCGATTCATTGTACTTTTTCTCCTACCAAGTGTTTTTTCTCGGTTTGATTTACGTATTACCGGAGGACGAATCGGGTTGGAGCACCGAACAAAAACACGGCAACCCGTTTGACAAGTGGGGTTACAATGTCACCCATCCGGAATGGGACCAGGATCGGTGGTACATCAATTATGTCGGTCATCCTTACTTTGGCGGTACCTATTATGTACGCGCCAGGGAACGGGGTTACGATCCCAAGACTGCTTTTTGGTATACGGTGATGATGTCCACTTCCTGGGAGCTGGGTTTGGAAGCATTGGCTGAACCGGTCTCCATTCAAGATATGATTGTTACGCCTACCTTTGGAAAAATGGTGGGTGAATTTTTTATGCGGGTGCGCCAACCCATCAAAAACAAACGTCCCATTACGCGATCCACCAGTGATGGCATCATATTATTTCTAACCGACCCCATCGGTAGCTTGAACAATAAATTCAGGCGCGTTTTCGGCTGGAAAGATCATCTGGAGTTGCATCTCTCCAGTCGTGAGGCCAACAGGTATCTTGATCCCGTTGGTGAACTGGCTGGTGTTCAAGTTCAGGAAACGCTGGGCCTGCGTATCAGTCTGAAGTGGTAGTCCGGCGATTTCGGGCGCAAATTTACTGTATGATCAGGACAGCTTTGCGGAGAACACGGAATTACGGCTGCGGACATAGGCAATGATTTCATCGGGATAACTGGCCGGTACACTGTTTAACACAGAGTTGCGTTTTAGCAGTTCCTCGCTCCATTTTTTAATAGCCGGCAGATCGTCAAAAAAATCCTCCCCGGACAATGAGCTTAGAACACTTAAATAGCGAAACAGGGGTGCATATACGGCATCTACCATACTGAATTCGGCGCCGGAAAAAAAAGGACCGTCGGATAAAAACTCTTCCAAGGTATCCAATCGATCGACGATGGTGTTGCGTTGCTGTTTGTGGAGCATGGCATCTGTGGTTGTATAGTAACTGTATACACTGGACAAGATGTCGTTACCAAACTCCATCCAGGCTTTTTGTTTGGCTTTTTGCATAGGGTCACTCGGATATAAGGAGCCCGGTGAAATGTCGTCAATAAACTCGATAATAGGAATGGATTCAAATAGGGGCTCTTTATCCACCAATAGCACCGGCACCTTTTCTAAAGGTGACACATCATAAAACCAAGGTGGCGGGCTATCCAAGTCGATGTATTCAATCTGGTGCGGTAGGCCTTTTTCAGCTAACACGATTAGTGCGCGCTGCACAAAAGGGCACAGTGCGAAGCTGATCAATTTCAATTCGGGAGTCATATTCGGTTTTCCTTCTTTGCTGCGGGCTTACCCGTCCACTGCCTATGTTTCTATGTCCAGTTATGGTGAGGTCTACGTACGTGAATTTTCTATGCTACCATTAGGTTCATGATTGTGTTTTACCAACTACGTGGTTAGTTCCATGTCGGATTCCATCACCCTCGAATTATCGTCCGTCGTGCTGGATGTCATCGAGCGGCACCCTGATGGTTTGAGCGAATACGAATTCATGAAGTTCCTCAAAACCAATTATAACACTGCCCAAATAGAAAATGCATTTGACAATAATCACTCATTATTTAAGGCACATTTTATCTTGTTTCATGTGCTTTATAAATTGCGTAATGATTTGTGGCTTGAAAAAAAGGGGCATTTGGATATAAGCCCGCTCAAAATCCAGTTGCTGCCCTATGTCGAGCAGGAATCAGGGCTCACGGAATTTGATGAACTTGCCGCCTACTATCTTGATATTTCTCATCTGAAAAACACCAGTGCCACAGAGGTTGAGCAAATGCTGAGTACGTTTTATGAGCATTTGTCCGGTTGGGGTAAGCGTAAATGGGCTTTAGAGCAGTTGGGGCTTGAAGACCCTGTGGACAATGCTACCATTCGCATCACTTACAAACGTTTGGTGATGAAGTTTCATCCTGACCGAGGCGGAGACAAGGAAACGGTTCAGCTCATCAATGAGGCTGTCAAAGTACTATTAGGGAAGGTGTAAGAAAGTTATGAGTCTTGATGCTCAGGAACTGGAACGATTACGCTGTCAACTTTTGCAAAAACAGGAGCAATTGCTGGCGCTGGATAAAACCAACAAAGAGGCATCGCAAACGGTGGAGTTGGATCAAACCCGAGTGGGTCGTTTATCCCGTATGGATGCTTTGCAGGGACAGGCTATGTCACAGGAAGCCGGACGCCGGCGTAGTCAGGAACTACAAAAAATTCAAACTGCACTGACTCGGATGGATGCCGGGGAATACGGTTTTTGCCTGCGTTGCGAAGAACCGGTGCACAAAGCGAGGTTGGAAGTGGACCCTGCTGCAACCTTGTGCATACAATGTGCTGAAGATCAAACAACATGAATTGGATTAATATATATCATTTGAACACTTCGCGGGTAATGTTTATGTTCCACAAATTTAGTCAATGGTTGCTTATTGTTCTTGTCGCGGTAGCGATCAGCGCCTGCGCGCGTGTGCCGCTGCGACATGCGGATACCTATACTCCACCACGGCCGAGCGCAAGCGATGAACCCTTCACTTTGGTGGAGGCCACCATTGGTGATGTCCATAGAGCATTTCGTAACGGTAAATTGTCGTGTCTGGAACTGGTGCGGGAATACCTAAACCGCATCAAGCAATACGATAGCGTGTCCAAATTAAACGCCATTACGTTTGTTAACAAACGGGCGGTGGAAACGGCGCTCAAACTGGATGGCGAGTTTAGGCGTTCCGGAAAATTGCGTTCCATGCACTGTGTTCCTCTGATCGTAAAAGACAATTTCCTCACCAAAGATTTGCCCACAACGGCCGGGTCACAGGTGTTGCGCAGTTTTATTCCGGATAACGATGCATTTATGGTGGCTGCTCTGAAACAAGCCGGTGCGTTAGTACTGGCTAAATCCAATATGGCAGAGTGGGCATTCAGTCCCTATTTCACCATCAGTTCTACTGCGGGAGAGACTCGCAATCCCTATGATTTGAATCGAGTGCCGGCCGGTTCCAGTGGCGGTACGGCAGCTGCCATCTCAGCGAATCTCGGTTTGGTTGGGTTGGGAACGGATACGGGTAACTCCATTCGGGGGCCGGCATCACACACTGCTTTGGTGGGTATTCGTTCCACCTTGGGAAGTACCAGTCGCAGCGGTGTCATTCCTTTACTGATGAATCGAGATGTTGCCGGTCCATTAACGCGTACCGTGGAAGACGCGGCGCGGGTGTTTGCCGTGATTGATGCGTACGATCCTGAAGATCCGATTACCAAAAAAGGTAGAGACAAGTTACCGGTGGATTATACACAGTCATTGAGTCGCTCCGGTCTCAAAGGCATGCGCATTGGTGTATTGAGAACCCTGGTGCAACCGGGAGATGAGGATTTTGAAATTACGGAAATATTTGAACGTGCGCTTCGCGATCTGCACAAAGCCGGGGCGGTTATCGTTGATGCGGTGGACATACCGAATTTTGCGGAATTGCGCAAAATCAACGGGTTTTGCAGTCGGTTTCGTTATGATATTAACCGTTTCTTTAAAAGTATGGGGGATAAAGTGCCCGTTCAATCCCTGGCACAAATCGTAGAGTCCGGCGCTTTTCACGAAACCAGCAAACGTGCTATGGATTGGGCAATGTCGGTGGATGTGGCACCTGAGGAGCAGGAAATTCCTTGTGTGGATGTGGAGGGTGATCCCCGGCGCAAATCCTATCGTGACACGGTACAGTGGGCTATGGACAAACAACAATTGGATGCCCTGGTCTATCCCACCTGGACCAATCCCCCGCGCTTGCTGGGTGATCTGGACAGTCCGAACGGTAATAACAGCCCGGTTATTGCCCCCCATACGGGGCAACCTGCCATTACGGTACCTATGGGGTTCACTCAATCCGGGTTGCCAACGGGTATCCAGTTTTTGGGGCGGGAGTTTTCCGAGGCGCTTTTGTTTCAACTGGCCTACGCTTATGAGCAAGCGACGCTGCATCGACAACCACCGGCCATGTTTCCCTGAGGTTTAGGATGCAACAGAACATGAAAAGGCAATTGGGTTGGATGGTTTTGGTATTTTTACTTCCAAGTACCTTTTATCAAGCTGTACTCGTTGCGAAGACTGATACGAAGGAACAGCCACAAGAACTCATTTACGAAGACAAATTTGTGGAGGTGAAAATTATTCCACGTTCTCCCGAGCAAATGCTGGCGTTTTACGAAGGTCGCGGTTTTCCTGTTATGGCCAAGCAACGGATCGCCAAAGCCTGTTTTTTTACCGTGATTATTCAAAACAAAAGCAACAACAGACTTTGGTTGGATATGAGTCAATGGCAATTTGGAAGCAAAGATCAATCCTTGCGTCTCGACAGACACTTTTGGCAACAGCAGTGGGATGAGATCCAATTAGCCCCCGCGTATCGTTCAACCTTTGGCTGGACCTTACTGCCGGAAGAACGCGGCTTATTTCCGGAAGAAGGTGTTGGCGGAAACGTGACTCTGCGTTTACATCAAGAAGCTGTCACTTGGTTGATAGAGTTTCCTACAAACGATAATCGTAAGGGAAAGCGATACCGCGTACCGATAGGACCATTACAATGCAAATTGAAATAATCAGAGTAACCGTGGCCGGGTTGATTCTGGGTGTTGTCTTACCCGGTGTGATCGCAGCCACGGAGCTAAGTCAAAAGTCATCGCAAAAGTCATCGCAAAAGTCATCCCAAAAACCATTCCAAAACCCACCGAAAGGTATTATTGTGGCCGCCCCCCGTGCCGCACCGGCTCTGAAATTAGCCGATATGGATGGCAACGAGTATGATATTAACCAGTCACGGGGCCATTGGGTATTTGTGCATTTCTGGGCGAGCTGGTGTGGTCCGTGTCGACGGGAAATGCCCAGTATTCAAAAGCTCATTCCCAAGCTGAAAGGTTGGCACATTGCTATCATCAACACGTCCGAAACCGAAGATACCGTGTTTAGTTTCCTGGCCGAAGTGGCTCCTGAATTGGGGGCGCTGTTGGATTTGGACGGCGGAGTGACCCAGGCTTGGCAACCTCGTGGTTTGCCATCGACATTCTTGGTCGATCCCAAAGGACAGGTTCGCTATGTTGTCCTGGGTGGGCGCGATTGGGAAAAACCGGAGTACCTGAATTTCTTGCATCATTTACCAACCCAATAGTCGACGTCGTGTCTGGACTTAAGATTCCATTAGTGTTTCCTTAACGCTTCGTTACACCCGTTTTGGCGCAGATAAGAGGAGCGGTTAAGCCGACAAACGGGAATGTCGTTTTGGGTCAAAAAAACAGCCTATCTCTTTGTTTATTATGGAATAAAGTCCTGTTTATAGGGTAATCGGATAAGTTTGACCAATAATATCTGTATCGGTAACATGAGCTTGTCTGGTTTTTACCAGCGAAAGAAGCACTGTCAGGGGGGCTTCAGAAAAAGTGAATTAGTGAGATGAAACTGCAATACCTTAGCAATGACAAATACAATCAACTGGTGTTTAAAAGCATTGTTGGCGACACCGGTTACTCCACAGAACTTTTTATTTCTGATCATGGGTTTCCCAGTATCGGATACAATTTTAACCTTAAGGACCCGGTGGTTCTGCGACAGGTTTTGTTTGCCATGGGCTTTGATATTTCCGGTGCGGTTCTCAGTGGTGAGGCCGCTGTCGCTGAGAAATACTATATAGAGTTGATTTTTAGTGCCTTCCAGATTGTTAGCTGTAAAGATGCAGCGTCCTTAAAACGAATCACTAACAATATCCTAATGACAAGAGCTCAAGATGAACGCTATGACCCGGATTTTGTGCGGTTACAGCACTTTGTAGCTGAGAAGCCCAAAGGCATGATTACTTCGCTGGCATCGATCATTAGTTACTACGAGGAGCAACTGGATCGTTGGTTGGAAAGTTTTGAGAACATGAGTCCGCAACTTTCGCTTAAATCTGCAGAGCGGTCGGTGTTGTTCAGCCTGGCGTACCAAGGATTGATAGGGATGGAGCAGGATGGGAAAACTCCAAAATTTTCTGCTTTAGGTCAAGCGCTGTTGCAACAAAACCGCGCAGAGTGTTGGTATTTGATTCGCTATACCGCGTTTATTGGCGACCAAATAGGCAATCGCATTATCAAGAAACGCTATTTTGAAAGTGAATTGTTTAGTCTGTATGAAGAGGGAGAAACGGCGATTTCTCTTGCCCCATCCCGCTGTAAAGCAATCTATAAAATGTTTTTGGACAACAAACAGAAAATTCTAAATCACGAGACCATGTACGCAGCGCAAATCCGGGCGGCATCCAAACACTATGACTCATTAGGGGTCAAGATTCGAACCTTAGAACAAAGTTTTGATCTTGTGTATACACATATTCGTGAAATGAAGTCTTTGAATTCAAATTTTATACGAACTTCTTTGGAAAAGGTTCCAACTCTGGTTCCTATGAATTTCGTAGCCAGGAACACACAAGCTGTTTAAACCGACTAATAATAAAACCACTCCAGATAAACCGTCTTTAACCACCGCAGCCAGTCTGCGGTTTTTTTTTCTACCTCACCGCATGCTGCAGCGAAGCAGGAATCATGTTATAACACATATTCCGGGACCTTCGGAGAGTTGAATGGCGGTTTTGTGGAGTAAGGTAGTCGACGATACCCGTTATGAAGTGCGTACGGCCGGAAAATCATTACGGTTGTACACCAACGGAGTATTTCATAGTCAATATAATGCGGATAGTCCGGCCTCGGGCAGTGTCTGGGATTTATTGTTTTTGCCTGCATATTTATCCAATCCTGCGACCATAAAGAACGTGCTGGTGTTGGGAGTAGGGGGCGGTGCAGTCGTTCGTCAGTTACAACATTTCTTACATCCAACCCGCATTACGGGTGTCGAGTTGGATCCCATGCATTTGTATATTGCCAAACGATTTTTCAAAATAAACCGTCCTAACACCTATTTATACGAACATGATGCGGTACATTGGTTGCGTTCCTACCAAGGTCCTAAATTCGACTATATTGTGGACGACTTATTCAGCGACGCCTCCGGTGAGCCGGAACGCGCTGTGGAAGCGGATCATGGCTGGTTTTCCTTATTGCTAAAGCATTTGAGTTCCAATGGTGTTTTGGTTATGAATTTTGTGTCAGCAAAAGAGCTGAAACGCAGTGCTTTTTTTTCCAACCGTTTGGTGAAGTCCCAATTTCGATCCGCGTTTAAACTGGAAACCCCTAGTAATGAGAATGCCATCGCTGCCTTTTTAAAAACTGCTTCAAGCACCAAAGCCCTGTTGCGAAACCTATCAGCTCCGGAACTCCACGCGGTACTTAGAAATTATCCGGAAAAGTATCGGATACGAGCTATCTCTATGTAGGGGGGAGAACGTAATTACTTATCACGATGCGGGTTTTTTACGCCTAGTCTGGGATGCTAGGCAATGCGAACTGGAGTTTAAGGGTTTACGTATCGTAGCGCGCCCACTAAATTCTGCTCCGTTTGCCGTACAGGCATACGTGGAAGAGGAAGATACCCACCGGGTATTAGGGGCGTATCATGATGTAACAGAGCCGCGCCAATCCACACGTAAACTTGTTACTGAAATGCTCAACGACAAACCTTCCTTTCCCGGACAGGTGATCGTCACCGGAAAATATCCCAAACGACTATTGGCCATTGTGCATGACTTAGAACAGGAGCCTTCCTGGCGGGTGGAATGGGTCAATGAAGCGCTGCAAGAGGTGTTTGAGATCGTAAATCGGGAAGGATTTCGTTCTATTGCTGTTCCCATACTGGGAGGTGTGCACGGGCGAATCAGTGCGGTACGTTTTATGAAAATGATTCGTTGCTGCCTGGACCGAGGGGTACCACCCACTTTGGAACAGTTGTGGTTAATTCTCCCGCCGGGTGAGAACTGCCGTATTCTGCAACCATTAAAAGATCCACAAGTGGTGAGTGACTGACGGGTTGGGAAAGCGTATGGAATAAAAGATTTGGAGAAGGTTTTAAAAGGGGGTAGTGAGAGAATCCCAGACCGGAAAAAAGCATTCCGGTCTGATCTTGGATTTTTCCCCGATTAACCGAAAAATGCACCGGCGAATGCGATAGACAGTAACACTACAAATAAAATAATAACTAAATCCATTGAAATCTCCCCCTCAATATTTTTTAACATTCGCTCAATTTTAGAGCAGGCAAAAGAGTACCCAAGAAATTAACCTAGGTCAACCGTTGGTTATTAACCACAGTAAAATAGTGGAATATTTTCTGTAACATTTGGGGGGCTCGTGATACTGCATATTACTGAATCAGCACTAAATTTTCGTGAAAGGCTTGTGAATTGGGTTATGTTTGTCTAGTTTCTAATGAATGGATGTTCATAACAGTTTGTAATTTAAAGGGAGAAAGGAATGGCGGAAGTCAGCTGTGCCACAATAATGCGGGTCTTGGGAGATGAAACGCGCTTGGGGGTGGTAAAGCAGTTGTTGCATACACCCAAACAGGTGAATGAATTGAATCAAGCCATTCCTGTGAGTCAGAGTCTACTGTCACATCATTTGAAAATTCTGCGCGATGCCGGGCTGGTTATTGCCAAACGGGCCGGCAAAGCTGTTTTGTATGATATTTCTCCAAAATTTAGATTACCTTCCGGAATTAATTTGGGCTGCTGTCAGCTGGAGTTTGATTCAACAGAACAGGAGGGCCGCAATGCTATCTAAAGTGTTCTTAGGCGTGGCAGTGGTCTGCCTGAGCGCTTGTTCTGACACCGGGCCGTCACAAAAACTGGTGTTAACCGGTTCCAGTACCGTGGCTCCCTTGGCATTGGAAATCGGGCGCCGATTTGAGCAGCAACACCCCGGCGTGCGCATTGATGTGCAGACCGGTGGTTCTTCTCGGGGCATTGCCGATGTGCGTCGCGGGGTGTCACAGATAGGAATGGTATCTCGTGCATTGAAACAAAAGGAGCAGGATCTATCGGCGTTTATCATTGCTCGAGACGGTGTGGGCGTTGTGGTACACAAGGATAATCCCATAGACAATTTAAGCAGTTCACAAATTGTGGATATTTATACCGGTAAAGTTCGCAATTGGGAAACGATGTCAGGGCTGAAGGCAGCCATTACGGTGGTGAACAAGGCAGAAGGGCGTTCCACTCTGGAGGTTTTTTTGGAGCATTTTGGCTTAAAAAACAGTCAAATCACCGCAGATGTCATTATTGGTGACAATGAGCAGGCTATTAAGACGGTGGCAGGTAATGTCAATGCCATCGCATACGTGTCTGTGGGTACTGCGGAACATGATATCGCAGTGGGTGTTCCCATAAAACTGGTGTCTTTGGATGGAAATGCGGCAGCCACTAAAACCATTGCCCTGGGACGTTATCCCATGTCTCGTGTACTCAACTTGGTGACACGCCATCGGCCCGAAGGCTTGCAAAAGCAGTTTATAGAATTTGCCAGTTCCACCCAAGTGAGGGATTTGGTGGAAGGACAAAGCTTTGTTGCCGCTTCCCACTAATAAATGGTTTCCACCGCTGTTGCTGCTATGCACGTTGATTGTGTGCAGTCTGCTATTTTTCATTATAGTTTTTTTGTTAGATGAGGCGGCCTTGGGGTTCACCGGTATTGGTGCTTCACGTTTTCTGGGACTGGCTTGGAATCCGACGGAAAATCAATACGGGATCCTACCCATGTTGTTGGCAACCTTATTGTTAACCTTTGGAGCATTGCTGTTGGCTGCACCCCTAGCCATCGCCATTCCGTGTATTGCAATTATTATAGTTTCGGTCGTATTGCCGCCATTTACCGTCAGGCACTGCAGTTGATGGCCGGCGTTCCCTCGGTGGTGTATGGCTTTTGGGGTTTGGTGGTTCTGGTGCCAACGATTGCACGTTTGCAGCCGCCGGGGGCCAGTCTATTGGCGGGCACTATTATTCTGGCGCTGATGATATTACCCACCATTGCATTGATTGTGGATTCGCACCTTAAAAGCTTGCCTCCCCACTATATACAAAATGCTAAAGCCTTGGGTCTAAGCCGCTGGACCACGGTGCGTCAAATCCTGCTGCCGGCAGCCCGTTTAGGTATTCTCACTGCCATGTTGTTGGGAGTGGCACGTGCGATGGGGGAGACCATGGCCGTTCTCATGGTCTGTGGCAATATTGTCAAACTGCCCTCCAGCGTATTTGACCCGGTACGGGCATTGACCGCCAATATTGCGCTGGAGATGGCCTATGCTATGGACGCTCACCGGGCGGCGCTGTTTTTTTGCGGGGTGGTTTTATTGGGATTGTCTATGCTGGTTGTCAACTTGGTAGCGCAACTGGAGCGAGGTAGATCTTATGTATAGCGTGCATCTACAGGAATATACACAAGGAAAACTCGAAGTTTCCGCACTGCTTCTGGGTTTGGTGGCCATAGCTTTGATGTTTTTATTTGCCTTCATACTGATTGATGTATTTTGGGTTGGTATTGACAATATTTCCTGGGCTTACCTAACTCAAACCCCTCTGGAGTCGGGACGTGCCGGCGGTATTGGGCCGGTATTGGTGTCTACATTGCTAATTTTGGCGGTATGTCTCGTGGTCACTGTGCCCTTAGGTTTGGGAACAGCGGTACTATTGGCTGAATATCTGCCACTGGAAAACCCATTGGGTTGGTTCGTACGCCGAACCTTGGATATTTTGGCCGGTGTTCCCTCTATTGTGATCGGTTTATTCGGGAACGCGTTTTTTTGTGTGCAACTGGGTTTGGGATTTTCCATCCTGTCCGGTGGATTGACATTAGCCTGCATGGTATTGCCCATTTTTATTCGTGCCTCTGAAGATGGGTTTCGTTGCATAGATGACAGCTATCGGCACAATGCGTCGGCGTTGGGCTTGACCCAAGTGTCCACCATTCGTTATGTACTTTTTCCCATGGCTTTACCGGCCATAGCCGTGGGCTTGAGTCTGAGTGTGGGAAGAGCGTTGGCAGAAACCGCCGCTTTGATTTTTACCAGTGGTTACGTTGACAGAATGCCGGATTCTTTGTTGGAATCAGGAAGGGCATTGTCTATTCATATTTTTGATTTATCCATGAATGTGCCCGGCGGTGACAGCCGTGCCTATAGTGCTGCTTTGGTTTTGCTGGTGCTGATAGTGTCTATCAATGTCACGACTCAAATATTGATGCGAAGTTTCTTAAAACGAAGGATAGTAAACGTATGAAACCTATGATTTTATCGGATTTTGCAGTGGAGGTCGCCGCTCCACAAGCCTGCACCGCCTCCAGTCTGATTTCTTGTGAAAATCTTAGCGTTTATTACGGTACGCATAAAGCCTTGGACGGTATCAATATTGAAATTCCGGAAAAGCGCATATATGCCTTAATGGGACCATCCGGTTGTGGTAAAACCAGTTTGCTATATGCGATGGCTGGATTGCTGGGGCAGGTTCCCAATGCCAGGGTCAGTGGTTCTATTCAATTCAAAGGCAAAGATTTAACCGATGTGAGCAGTGCTCAATCGGTGCGACATCACATTGGCTTTGTGTTTCAAAAACCCACCCCGTTTCCCTTTTCCATATATCGAAACCTGGAATTGGTTATAAAAGAGCACGGTATAAAGGACAATAGCGAAGTCCGGCATCGCATAGAGTCGGTGCTTTGCCGTGTGGGTTTGTGGTCAGAGGTGAAAGACCGACTGCATAAATCGGCCTTGGCTTTATCTGGCGGGCAACAACAGCGACTGTGTATGGCTCGGGCTTTGGTTTTACAGCCAAGCGTATTGTTAATGGATGAACCGTGTAGTGCTTTGGATCCTATTTCCAGTGGCGTTATCGAGGAGCTTATTTCGGATTTGGGAAGAAATCACAGCGTTATTCTGGTAACCCACAATTTGGCTCAAGCCAAACGACTATCCCACGATACGGCGTTTTTTTGGGTGAATGGGACTGCCGGTGTTTTAATTGAGTCAGGTCCAACCCCGCATTTGTTTGCCCATCCAAAGCATGAGTTAACGGCAGCGTATGTATCCGGGGCCAGAGGCTGACTTGCTGAATAGAACGTCAGGGGTGTCTCAGGGTGAGCAGTTCGCCACTGCCTTCTTGTAGCAGGTTCCAGGGACGCGATAGATTAATGTGGGCCAGGGAAGCCGGTCTCATGGCGTGTTTCTCATGAGTGAGTTGGTACAGCAATTGTTCCAGACCCGGATTGTGGGCCACTACCATAACGCTTTGAATGTCTGCTGCGATAGTGTTTAGTTGTGCCAGTAATATAGAAGGTGTGGCTAAATACAGCTGTTTTGACACCGTGAGCTGGGGTAAAGGCGATAAGGCTTTGGCAACCGCTGAGGCGGTCTGAGTGGCTCTGTCAGCAGCAGAGCAGAGAATGGTTTCCACGTGCAATCCGTTACTCTGCATCCATTGTCCTACATGCAAAGCGCTATCAAGACCATTTTGGGTTAATGTGCGGGCAAAATCAGAACTTCCGGAGGCGGCCTCGGCATGCCGTAATATGTAGAGTTGCTTGTGCGAAAGGGTATTAATTTTTACTTTTCTTGTTGCGTTTGATTCGGTTGTTTACATAGACGTAATGGGCCAAAGAAGTCTTTTTCCCGTTCTTGTTGACAACGTCAATTTTCAGCTTGTGGATCCCGCTGGGAAAACGTTTGGAATTAAAAGTCAATGACGGGCTCAAAGGATTCTTGGCTGTTCCCAAATAGGTTTTATCCAACCAAAAGCTCACTTTGTCGATTCCCACGGCATCGTTGACAGTCGCCTTGATAGCCACTTTACCGGTTAATAGACTCTCTTTTGCGGGTTTGAGTTTGGTGATCAAAGCTCCATCAGAGTCCAATCGGGTTGGTGTTTGTGTGCCAAACATATCATCCGTAGAATCGTTATAGTTGGATGCAATGGTAAAGAACTGATTGAATTTTAAACTGGTGTGGTTCACGTTGCTTTGTGCTACCGCTAAAATGGATTGTGCAACGGCGCGTCGGTAGAAATGTGTATCAACGTTTGATTTGGCGAATTCTATTTGGCCTGAGGCGGAACGGCCATCCAATACACCGTCGTGGGATATATCCTGATAAGAAATTTGTGAGAAACCTGCTGAGGTATATTTGGTGTGGGGTTTGACCTCCAGTGCATGGGACAAGTCCAAGGTAACATTGGAAATGGCAGCGTTGAACATACCGTAAGCCAGTTCGGGAGTTATGAGGCCGTTGTGTTCGCTGTCGGTAAAACGCCCGGAAGGGGTGGTTTCCATAAACTGAAAGCCGATCACGTTCTGCATTCTGCGGTAGGCTCGGTTTTGAGCTTTGCCCGGGGTAAGTCCGCGTTTCATGAGGTATTGGGTCAAACCTGCGGCGACGTGGGTGAAATAGGTGAGGTTAACCAGCGCTTCGTTTTGATTTTTTAGGTTAATAATGGAACTTAATACCATTTGTTCTGAGGGAATGCGTACCAATTGGTCGGTCATGATTTCACGGTACTCACCACCGTAAGCTGCAATAAAAATGGTGCTATCAGGCGAGTCAGGAATGTTCAGAGAGTAGTCACCATTAGAGTCTGTTCGCGTTTTGCCAACAAACTTGGAGTGTGGTTTGGTGTCGGTTAAGCGCGCCACACGTATCGTTGCATTTCTTAAGAAACCACCAATATTGGCGGTACCGCTGACGGTAATGGTTTTCACTGCCGGTTTCGGCTTCTTATTAACGCTTTTGGGTTGTGTGGTTTCTCTGCTAATAACGGGTGTTGCTTGTACCACTTCCGCCGGCTTCACCGGCTTGGGTTCAAGTTCGGGCTCAACAGTAGCGCTGGGTTTCGTGTCCTGATTGAACTTGTCGCGAATAGCCTTAATACGTTGTTGTTGCTGGGCCACCAATCTACCTGCCGGAGAGTCTTTAAATTCAGAAGGAGGCGTACCAAACAACTCAACATTGCTGTTATTGACCAGCAAGGCAATTTTATAATATTCATTGGCGGCAAATTCATTCTCAAAGGAACGGCCAAACTCCATAATAGACTCTGCCAGTTCTTCGCGGAATTTGCGCGGGGAAAAAGCGCGGGCACCAAAATGAACGGCACCGTTGGCGGACGTGCCATTGAGTAAACCATCGTGCTTAACATCGTTAAAAACCATGTCGCTGAATTGGATCAGATTCTTGCTGTCCGTTGAGGTGTTGTTCATTTTGGAGAGCAGATTAACTGTGGCTAACTGAATAATACTGAACTTGTCATTATCCTTGGGGTTGTTTGCAGAATTGGCATTAACATCCGAAGCTTTGCTCACCAGTATATTGTCGATTTGCATGAAATCCGACACTGTGGCATTGGCCCTGGCGACGGCGGCGCTGGCTTCGTATTTATTGCTCAAGTACATGGCCAGGGCAGTAGACATGTGGGAAAAGAGCGTGATATTAACTCCCATTTCCTTGCCTTCAGTGTAATTAAATACAGCCATCAGTTGCCTGGATTTCTCCGGAGTAGAAGCGGTTAACAGCAAAGTTTCCGAGCTGATATTGAGCGGCAGGACGAACACGCCATTTTCATTGGCTTTTAATTTGTCCAGCTTTTCGATTCTGGAGAAATCGAAATTATTTTTAGCCGCAGAACTGAAGGAATACACACTAATAGTGGAGTGCGCCAGTTGGCCGCTCTGCACCATGCCGTAAATGCGACCCGTCGCCGGTGGACTGTAGGTGACCGTGTTAAACAAGGAAAAAGCACCAAAGGTAACCGCCAGCAATGAAGCAGCCATGGCTGCCGAAAGCATCCAGCGCCGTTTGGGAGCGGCATTGCTTGTATTGTTTTTATTCTTCTTTGCAGTAGGTTCTTTGTTCTTTTTGAGCATGGCTTGCTTCAATGCCTCAGCAAGCTCAACACCGGATTGGTAGCGGTCTGCGGGATCTTTGGATAATAACTTAGTGACCACATAGCGCATGGATTTGGGAACTTCCGGTCCCAGATTCATGGGTTTGGGGTCCAATGTGGTGATTTTGTACATCAACGTGGGAATCGTGTCCCCAGTGAAGGGGCGTTCACCGGTGATGAGTTGATACAAAATGACACCGACGGAGAATAGATCGGCACGACCGTCCACAGGAGTGCCCTGAATCTGTTCCGGAGACATATACTGTGGGGTGCCCAGCACGTCACCCATGCGGGTTTTCATGGTGATCTCAGGGTCTTCGAAGTGGGCGATACCAAAATCGGTGATTTTTACTTTAAAACTATTGGAGATAATAATGATGTTGCTGGGCTTGATGTCACGGTGGACAATACCTTTATTATGCGCATAGTCCAAAGCCAAGGCCAACTGCGTGCCTATGGTGACGATTTCGGTGAAGTTGAATTTGCGTCCCGCTTTGATGAGGTCGCTTAGGGGAACACCCTTGAGACGTTCCATAACAATGAAAGGACGTTTGTCCATTTCATCGATATCATATATAGAAACAATATTGGAATGGGACAAGCTGCCAACTGCTTTAGCTTCCCGGAAAAAACGTTCCAAATATTCGTAGTTGTCCGAGCGGTCTTCCCGAAGTATTTTTATAGCAAGCAAACGGTCGGTCTTAGGGTCATAAGCTTCATAGACGTCTGCCATGGAGCCTTTGCCTATGTGCTCTCTTACTTGATATCTGTTTATTTCCCTAAGCATGTTATTTTCTACCGCTTACCGACTGGTTTATTATCTTGTTTATAGATTTTAATTGGTTTTTAATTCATAAAAGATGAATTACTGAGTTTTTATATCAGTGACGACAATATTAACTACGTGACGACAATATTAACTACAAAAACCACACACTGCCTGGAGCCCCTATCAATTATGGACTTATCCATTGAAAAAACTGCCCGAAACAGACAGCCCTGGAATTATCAACTGATTTGCCTAAGAATCCCCCCGCAGCATTTGTAAATTAGCTAATCATTAGACCTTGTGTCAATAGTTACACACATATTCGGAAATATTAACGGGTTTTAGGGGCAGAATTCCCGCTAAGCGACGTATGTTTTTGGCGATCAACGATTTAAAGCATTGTTTTGTCAAAAATGTCATGCATCGATTTTGTTGATAAACAATGTAAAGCGGAATTTAGAGAGAGTCTAAATCGATGTGCGGCGTGTCTTGTGAACGACATGTTTTGAGCGTCATTCGTCAGTTTTATTGTTATTATCGTTTTGTTTGAGTCCGTACCCGCTTAAGGAAAGGTTGGTGAGATTATGATCAGATTATTATTCGCCGCTGCTGTAGTCCTGTTAGTCGACAGTGCTTTTGCTGCATCACTCCCTTTGTCCCCACTACCAACAGGTGATGGCGATGCCGCATGGGGTATGAATGTGGAGCAATTACAGCAGACTCTGAAGGTGCATAAAGCAACACCGGGCAGTGAGTACAGTTATGCCGATCATGCAGAAACCAATCCCGATGTTTATGTGCGTAAGGTGTCGGACGGTACTCGCTATGAATATTATTTTTTCAAAGGCGTTTTGTACAAGATCTATATCGTCTACAGTAAGAATCGAACCAGTCCCACTTTTTATCGCAGCCTGGTACAGGAAACGGCAGCCCTATACGGCAAACCCAAAGGTCACTATCAAGAAACCGTGTTTGGAATTCCGGTCACCCATACGGTTTGGGAAGATCAACGCACCAACCTGGATATACGGTCCGGTGCTGGTTTTGTGTATCGAGTATTACAGGACAGGATAGTCCTCAAGGAAAAGACACTGCAGAAGCAGCGGGAAAACTCGATCTGATATTTGGATAGGGTGTTTAGGGGAGGGAGGGCGCATGGTTTTTGTGTCCGCCCGCATACACTGGTTTTTCGGTTTTACCGCACTTCCTGGTTTCTGCAACTATATATACGTTTGGGTAGAGGGCAGATAGCGCTCTATCTGCCCTTAACTCAAATGTTGGTCTCATACTCTTGCATGAAGCCAATTACAGCTTCGCTGAATCCATCGATATGTACCCATGGACCGTAACCGACACCATTTTTGTAGCTGGCGACATTGATCATGTAACCTTTACCTTTTGGAGCAGGAACCGGATCACTGGATTGCTCATCCGTGATGACAATCAAGCGGTCATACTGCAATTGATTCATCCGAGTAACCGCCTTACCCAGGTAAGTACCTCCACCACCGCTGCGTTTGATCGCGTCGAGCAATGCCAAACCTTTACGACTCGGCATTTCGTACACCTGAGTATCAAAAGTATGAACTTCGTAATCCTCAGCGATTCCGGCCACCAATGCTGCCAAAGCGCCGGCTGCATCGATACGGTTTAAATCACTTTTTTGCGAAAGCTTCCAAGTCATTGAGCCGGAAACATCGATCAATACAACGGTCTTCCCGCGCAAAGGCCGCATTCCGGTTACAGCCAGCTGCATGGCTTTATCAATAGCATGTTCCCACTTAGGAACCGCATTGGCAGCAGCAACAAATCGAAAAGGCAGGGCTTTGGATCGTTCTGCACCATCTGCAAGCGCTTTGAATACCAACTGCTTATCCACATCGGCATCACGCATGTTGCGTAGGTTGCGCAACAAAGCCATGTAACCCAACTTTTTCTCACGCAATAAGCGCTCAAATGTGGATTTCTTATCTTTACCGGCGGACAAATTCACCTCCCAGGTATCCGCACTGGTTAACGTTCCGTCGATCATTTGCTTCCACACCGCTTCCTGTGCTTTGTCTTTTGGTTTTGCGTGACACAAAAACAAAGAATCACGCAATTTAACCGTACCGTTACGGTCGTATTTTGCTAATGCATAGGCATTAAATTTATGCCAAGCTCGCGCCAAGCCGTGTTTCATTTGCGCAGATAATGGTCGGCGACCGTGACGCCAATATACAGCCAGAATTTCCGCTAACTCGTCAGCCCGTTGAATGACATTGTATACGGTATCACCCACAACCTTTCCTTGGGCATGTTTTGCCAAGGCACAAGCCAATAACAAAGGTGCATGACGCAAACGGTAGTCATTGCGTGCCAGAACCGCAATAGCAGCCACATCCTCTGCTTTGTTCTTAGCCACCAGTGATTCTAAACGCTGCGCGATATCCATGCCGGACTCATAAAAAGTATTTTCCCACAACAGGCAGGACATCACTGTACGGCGCAGTTCTTGTACAGGAGTTAAGTTCTCGGCATGCGCACCTTCGTGGGTGTACGTAGAGTTCTTTTTGCCTTTAGTCTGGTGTGTATTCAGTTTCATTTTTTTTTACTCCTACAGATTGTGGTGAGGGAACAATCGTTAACAGTGTATCGTGCTCTACCTATTGAGCTACTCTCCCATTGAATGGAAGAGACGGGACTCGAACCCGCAACCCCGTCATCCCAAATGAAGTAACTGTTAGCTACGCCACTCAATTCAAGGTCAGGAACAAGCAAAAACAGTATCGGTTCAAGATATGAAGTAACTGTTTTTTTCACCGTGACCTTAATTGGTATATAGCATGGGGCGTACCAAGTTTTTTGATAACGTGTAACTAATTGTTATTACGTATGAAAATAGTATTTTGTCAATATTGGGCGGAAACAAAAATCAGTATAAACTATAATAATTTATAGTAATCTATCTATTAAGCTACACAAAGGAACAACATGCATAAAACGGTCGTCTTTGGTTTGCTGGGAACCACATTGGATCAGGGTAAGGGCGCATCGCGTTGGGAACGCTGGCGCCCCACGGTTTCTGTATGCCGGCATGAGGACTTTCTGGTGGATCGATTGGAACTGTTATACCAGGAGCGCTATATCGCCTTGGCGGAAAGAGTCCGGCAGGACATCGCTATGGTGTCTCCGGAAACAGAAGTAAGGTTGCACCAGGTGGCAATGGATGATCCGTGGGACTTTGAAAATGTTTACGGTGATCTTCATGATTTTGCTCAGAGTTATACGTTTAACACCAGCAAGGAAAATTATTATATACATATCACTACCGGTTCCCATGTGGCACAAATCTGCTTGTTTCTGTTGACTGAAGCACACTATTTTCCGGGGAAGCTGTTACAAACATCTCCTCCCAAACGCAGCGAACATTCCGTGGCCGGTTCCTTTACCGTTATAGATCTGGATTTATCCAAGTACGACCGACTGGCAACGCGATTTAGACAGGAACAACAATCCGGATTAACCTATTTAAAATCCGGGATCGATACCAAAAACAAAGCATTTAACCAAATGATTGCACAAATAGAGCAGGTGGCCATACAGTCGCGTGCGCCGATTTTGCTTATGGGGCCAACCGGGGCCGGTAAATCTCAACTGGCTCGACGAATTTATGAGTTAAAACAATACCGGCATCAGTTAAGTGGATCGTTCGTTGAAGTGAATTGTGCCACCTTGCGAGGTGAAAATGCCATGTCAACGTTATTTGGTCACAAAAAAGGGGCTTTTACCGGTGCGGTGATGGCGCGGGATGGTTTGTTGAAAACGGCAAACGGTGGTATTTTGTTTCTGGACGAGCTTGGTGAGTTGGGGGTGGATGAACAAGCCATGTTGCTAAGAGCGTTGGAAGAGAAACGGTTTCTACCCGTTGGCGCGGACAAAGAAGTGGTCAGTGATTTCCAATTAATTGTCGGTACAAACCGGGATTTACTCAAAGAGGTACAAAATGGCCGTTTCAGAGAAGATTTATTGGCCCGTGTAAACTTGTGGACTTATAGCTTGCCGGGTTTGAGTGAGCGAAAAGAAGATATTGAACCAAATTTGGATTATGAATTGCAAAAATTCGCGCAACAAAATGCGTCTCAGGTGAATTTTAATAAAGAAGCGCGGCGCCGGTATTTGCAATTTGCTAAATCATCCGAAGCACATTGGAACGGTAACTTTCGTGATTTAAACGCCAGCGTCACTCGCATGGCTACACTGGCTCCGGGCGGGCGTATTACCACAGCCGTTGCGGAACAGGAAATAGAGCGATTACAAAGACTGTGGAAGCCTATAGGCATTAACACTCGCCATGCACTATTGGCCGAGATACTGGGCGAACAGTACGATACAACCATTGATTTGTTCTCCCAAACGCAATTACACACAGTCATCGAAACTTGTAGAAATTCCAAATCATTGGCAGACGCAGGGCGAAAACTATTTTCTGTTTCACGAAAACAACGCGCTCAATCCAATGATTCAGACCGACTGCGTAAATATCTACAGAAGTTTGGTTTGTCCTGGAGTGATATCAACGCATGACATCGCCGCTAAAGCGATATCGCTGTTGTTCACAGTCTGAGATCCACACAAATCCGCTTAAAAGTGGTTCAAAGCTCGATATACAATATCGATGTTTGTGCTAACTTTTCAGTTCAAAGCAGTCAAGTGATTCCAACTGTCTCATAAAAAAGACAACTCGCCATTTACTTGGCCCCGGAAACAATTAATTTGCTCAATAATCAACAACAAATTTGACAATAACCTATACTTCTCTAGTATATGTGGCGTGCGCTAAAGCACAACAACAGCAGCAATATTAATTAGACTGGAGAGCGAATAATGCCAAAAGCGACAACAAAACCGGTTGTAAAATTCGGAGCACTGGAAAAATCGATTGATTCTTCCCTTGAAACCTTAAAGAATATGTATGATGGTGGCTCTGCTGCTGTATCGGTTCGATCTAAAGAAAAGCAGAAATTACTATCAGACAGTAAACGCTTATCTAAGAAAAAAAACACATTATTGAAAAAAAAGCGTACGGCAGCAACGAAATTGAAAAAAGCGCCCGGTGTAGAAACTCGTAAAGCACTCAGTCTGATTGAAAAAGAGTTGATTACGGTGTCAAAGAGTCTGGCGAAAACTAATCTGGAAAAAACTAAAGTTGCTGAGGAACTGGCCGGATTAAAGCTAAATGTAAAACGTGTAACAGCCTACCTAAAGGGAGTTGCCATAGCCGACAAAGCCCTGAGTAAAGCAAATAAAACAAAAGCTAAATCCACAACACCGAGCATGGCTGCTTAATTCTATTTGTGGCCAGAGACGGCTCCCTAAGTTGGGGGCCTATCTTCACCGTTCACGCAACGCCATTACGGGGAGCATAAAACAGTGGGGTCCGTTGAGGCCACATTTTGCCCATAGCCCCATATTCTCCACCTTGAATCTTGTGTAGAGTCGTTTTAAGTTTTCGTTTCGGTCAGTATTGTGCGGTTTCGCGCATTGCCCTGACAAGGTTCGCCGCGTCACTGTAGATCGTACAATGCAATTTGTAGCAGACGTAGTATGTGCGAATTTGTCAGAAATAGATCATTTTGCGATCATTTTGCGATCAATTTCACTAAGTAAATGAGTCAACATCTTCAAGCACGCCTGTCTTTATTTTGCAGCAAAACATAATAGTCCTGGACACATAGTCTAATTCCATCTTAATTCTCGGAGTTGATTTTTGTCATCTCTATAGAAAATGTGTTGACTGCCATTAACTAAATAGCCGTATGGGTTACTCACTGCTTTTCCCCCTATTGATGGAAGTGGCAGATCTTGCCAACCACGATGTTGTTTCCAAAACAACTCGTGCATAACTCCGTTGGTGTCACGGTAGAAGATACGCTGACTCTCGCCTGCGATGTATCCGAAGGGATTTCCCGCGACCTTTGCGCTTGTTGGAAGTATGTTATCTTTCCATCCTTGGCCGGAAAGCCAGAGCATTTCATGTAATTTATTATTATTATCCCGGTAGAACACATGCTGACTACCACCGACAACATAACCAAACGGATCGCTCATTACTCGCGCAGTTGCCGGGAGAGTGTGGTCTCTCCATCCTTGGCCGGAAAGCCACAACAACTCATGCAATCCATTATTGTTATCACGGTAGAACACGTGTTGGCTACCGCCAACAACATAACCAAATGGATTACCCGCTACTTTCGAAGCTGGTGCCTTTAACTTTTGTTCCGAGACGTAAACCCTTTGATAGTTCAATTGCCTGTGAATATAGGTTGTCAGGAAAATTATTGTCTTTAGATCCGGCTGCTAACAGTAAGTGTCCGTTAAACAAATCATAGCCGGAACGCCTCTGATATTTATACTCCTCGCTAATCGGAGTAGGTTCGCCATGCATAAATATTAGTTGCTTATACGCAACACGCCAGTGCCAACGCCGAAATGCACTGTTATAGTAACCACGGCGACTCATTTCGTTGGCTTTGACCGACTCAGTCTTACATGAATAGTTTTCTGAAAACCAACGGTTGGCTTGACCACAACCATCTACATGTAAAAACTAATTATTCCAATTCTAATATAGACAAGTTCACTCGAATAAATATTAATTCAGATCAAATGGACAGCAATAATTATTATCTGTTTAGTGTTACGTGGTTGGGGTATAGTGAACTAAAAAAAGGGGTAACACAAAAGGGGGCGGCCGTGGGATTGTGATAAATCGGATTACTAATGAATTGAGTGCTGCAATACAATCCATCAAAGAAGGATCAGAGAAACCGATGCATAGTGAGCGGCGGTCCTAAAATCTTAAGAAGATGTAATTGCACAGCAACAGAGATTTCTGAAATGCTAAACTACTCCCGAGGATTGTAAATAGTAATTGTAGACGGGGCGCAAGTCGCTTGCTCTATAGGCCACAACGAATCGAATACGATAACGCTTTTTATTATGTGACAAACAGAGAAAAGAATAGGCAAATGGTGTTGCATGTGGACGCCTGCATCAACTCGTTTCGGGTTATCTAGGAAATCGATAATTGCATCCGCTGTATCATTCACGCTGATTGCTTAATGACTAACCTGTTTAGAATTTCAAAACGCCGATATACTTTACAGTTAAATTAAGAGAAAGCTGTAACTGCTTGTTAAATTGGATAAATAAAATCGGTACAAAATGTGTATATAAGGTTTCAACAAAAATAAGAGGTCTAAAATATTTTTGATAAATGATAAGTCAACCAACAGCTGTAGAAATTTCCACTGGATCGGGAGAGACCATGAGCAAGTTAAGTGGTATGAGAGGGGTAGGGAATGGGGTAGGGAGTGGGGTAGGAAGTAAAGGGCTGTCTGTTGTACGCAATCTGGTTTTGGTCTGCAGTTTATTTGCAGCACAACAATCTTCGGCAATTTTAATCGATTTTCAAACATCGCAATCCACTGTTGCGCAAGGCGACAGTTTTGACGTGGACATCATCGTGTCCGGTTTAACAGCCGCTGACGAAATTGTATCCGCCTTCGACCTATTTATCGGTTTTGACGACGCCATCTTATCAGTATCCAACATTGTTTTCGGAACGGAGCTGTATACAGGGTTTTTCCAGGACACGGATACAACCATAGCCGGTCAAGTGGAACTGGTAGATTTGTCGTTTCTATTTGATTACGAACTGGCAACTCTTCAATCGGATAGTGTGCTATTGAGCACAATAACATTCGATGCTCTGACGGCCGGTGTCAGCGAGCTTCTATTTCTACCGCATCCTATTCTTGGTGGTCAGGACGTAAAAGGACGAGATGCGGCAATTTTACCCCTGGATGTAGGTCAGGCGAGCATCACCGTGACAGCGTCCGTTCCCGAGCCTGGTACTTCATTACTGATGCTCGCAGGGATAATCGCTGTGTTTTCCAATCTGAAATACCCAATTCGCAGTTAGATAGCCTTCACTATTTACACGCTGAGGCAGCGACGTTGGCGGCCTGGCGTGTTTGATGGTTTTGCGTTCACTTTGTATTTGTCTGTAAGCAGTTCGGCTGAAATTATTCGTGTGTTGTACCAAGTAAAACTCAAATAACAATTATCGGGGAACCATTCTATGAAATCAGGGATTCGATACGGTTTTTTACTCCTTCTTATTGCGCTAAGTACTGTTTGGGGGTCGAAAGTCTATGCTCAGACATGCGATGTTGATGCGGATCAGGATATAGATATTAATGATATAAACCTGATCACCGCGGCACGCAACCAACCGGCAAACGGACAGGATGATGCCAGGGACGCTGATGGTGATGGATACATTACCATTAACGACGCCCGCACGTGTGTGTTGCAATGTACTGAACCCCGATGTGTCGAGCCGGCCTCCAATCCAGTGATCGATATGGATGGTGATGGTTATGACTCTACCCAGGATTGTGATGACAACAATGCAGCCATTAATCCGGGTGCTACAGAAATTCCTGGTAACGGAATAGATGAAAACTGTGACAATATGGATCCCCCCGATCCGGCTGATGTGGATGATGACGGCGATGGTTTTACAGAGAATCAGGGAGATTGTAACGATAGTAATGCGGCGATAAATCCCGGTGCCATTGATATCGCCGGTAATGGCATTGATGAAGATTGCAGTGGTTCCGATTTGGATCCAAACGATGTGGATAACGACGGCGACGGTTTTACAGAGAACCAGGGCGATTGTGATGATGCCAACGCGATTGTCTATCCTGGAGCAAATGAAATTGCAAACAACGGCATTGACGAGGACTGCAGTGGCTCAGATCTTTTATTGCCTTTGATAGAGGTGTTTCCGAATCCGGTGGACTTTGGTCAACTTGAGGTGAACAACTCCACCAGTGCATCATTCACTATTCGTAACATAGGATTCGCTGATTTAAGCATACAAAGCATCAACAGCAGCGGAGCACCGTTTGCACTTGTAAATCCACTACCGACGTTACTGGCTCCGGATGTTGAGGCCAATGTGACGGTAATTTTCAGTCCCACTGTACCTGGCGCTAATGCAGGAACAGCCACTATAACAAGTAACGCCGCTAACGCAGCCAGTGTACTTGTGAATTTGCTAGGCTCGGCGGTGGAGGCGATTCAGGCACCGGATATTGATAGTGTTCCCCGTGTGGATTATGGCAGCGTAGCAGAAGGGTTGACGGTCCAACGAACTTTGGCTGTACATAATGTGGGCGATGCGCCGCTGCTGGTAACGGGCATTTCCACCAATCTCAGCGTTTATAGCGTATCTACCATACCAGGCGTTAACCTTCCCTTGTCTATCGAACCGGGAAGCTCCAGCGATTTGCAAATACAGTTTACACCACCGGCAGGCAGTGCCGGCACTGTGTATGAGGCGCAATTGTTAATCGAGAGTAATGACCCCGACGAAGCCTTATACAACGTGGCATTGTGGGGTAAAGCCGTTGCGCCGGTACCTGCCTTGTTCCCAAATCCTGTCGTGGGTGCCGAGCTTGACGATGTTATTACCTTGAACAATTGCAGCAATGTTAGCGGCAATGTCCAGTTTATTTCCAGCAGTAGCGCGTCCGACAGTTTTGTGGTGACTTTAACGGATCAGGGTGGACTATCTAGCAGTAGTTTGGTGGTTGGCGCATCGGATGGTGCCGGGGCCGTAGCGTTTAGCAGTGTTAATGCCTGCGACCTGGCCGATGGTGTGATTGAAGTATCCGTGGTATTGAACCAGGGAGGTAATGAATTACCTGAGTTTGTTGGTACACCTGGCGTCAAGAATACATCCGCACTGGAACCGCCGGTTTTGGATCCTCTGCCGGGCATTACCGCAGATGATGTTATCGAAGTTTGTGGTACCTCACGAGCCAACACCACTGTGAGAATTGAAGGGGCGGCCATTCCGGTGTTTGTAACACTGGATGCTTTGACTACCGAGTTCTGCGTCAATGTCACCCTGAAGCAAAATACACAAAACATTTTGCTGGCTTCCGCTATCGATGATCTTGCCAATAAACCTAAGCCTGTCGCATACGCCAAGCCGGTCAGTGTAATTCATCTGGACCCATCCGAACTGATTATTGCCGACTTGTTCTCTCGTCTTTTATCAGAAGAGGAAATTGCAGATCTGGTTGCCAGAGGAATTATTGATCTGGACGATCCGGCTAACTTTAATGTGTCTCTGTTTACCGTCGTGTTAACGATTGGCGGGCACCCGGTAACATTTACCCAACCCGTTGCCGTCCCCGTGGCAGCAGGGGTGGCTTTTGGGGGATCCCAAACCTTTTACTCTGTAGGAGGCGGTGGATCCGGTGGTGGTGGTGGCGGAGGCAGTGGAGGCGGTGGAGGCAGCAGCGGCCCCAGTAGTATTGTCACATACAGCGCCTCAAACAATGTGGGCGGATGTGCCACTTCCTGCGGCCAAATCTTTGTGGTCAATCCGGGCGAAGGACGTCAGGCAGTTCCGGGTGTGATCATTATCGATGGCCGTATAAAAACGTTGAAAGAGTTCTTTCAACTTACTTTGGCGCTTTATAACACCTCGGACTCCTTTGTATTGCAGGATATGCAGGCAAGCTTAGCTTTACCGGCGGGTTTAACAGCCGTTAAGGCAGCTTTGGGTAATGATGTTTCCCAGGTGAATACGGATGGTTCCGAAGACCAGGTTGTTATTGGACGTATTGGTCCCAACAGTACCGGCCGGGGTCAGTTTATTTTGCGCGGTGATACGGTAGGCGTACACGATGTTTCAGTGAGCTTTTCCGGTTTTGTTACAGAAGGTGGATTGCCTCAACCCGTTCCCATCAGCGGTTCCGTAGGAACGACCGTGAAAGTGCTGGGCGCACCTGAACTCAGTGTGGTATTGCGTCACCCCAGTGTCGTGGGTGGTCCTGATGTCAGTCAGGGCCAGATCTACGACTTACTGGTTGAGATTACTAACTTATCCGAGAGACCCGCGCTTTACACCAGTTTGGAATTGTTTATCGGCGGCGGTGCTCAACTCGTAGACGAGTCAGGTAACCCCGTTCCTGAATCCAACAGCATTCGTAGTATTGGAACGATTCGCAACGGTGAGACGGCCACTCTGGCCTACCGGGTTCAATCTCAGTTGGAAGGTGAGATTATCGCTTGCCAGGGTATAGCCAGTGAAAATATCACTCTCAGTGTAGATACCGGACCGGATGGTAGCAGTTGCGAAATTAATAATATGTATCCTGCCAACTTTGAACCATTGCCGGTGGATCAAGCGCCCGCCGTGATTGGTATAAACCCTGAAAGTAATGAAATCGATGTAGTGCTGAGCAGTTCAGTTGTTACTGTGTTCAGTCCTTCCAGTAGTTGTTTGACGGCAGATAGCTGGAACAATGTGGTGACGGTGCCTATTGATGGTGATCCGGCCAATGGTTTGCAGATAGTATCGGCTAACCTGGTTTCTACCGGAACGTACTATTTGGAAGAGCTGGATAGTACAGGTCAAGCGGTTCGACATATACCGACAGACCTGGTGACTGAATCGCCACCAGCCGGCGGTACCACGATCGCTGTTTTACGTTTGGGTTTAAGCTCGCCCTTGAGTCAAGCCTTTCTAAAAGCCAATACCCGGTATCGAGTCACCTTGGTGGGGGGAACGGGAGGTATTTGCAGCGCTTCCGGGGTGGAGATGTCGGATTCTTTTACATGGGAATTTTCAACAGCACAAGATTGTTCTCTCACGGGGGATTTGGTATTGCTGGACGTACAACCGACAAACGGGGCAACTGATCAATCTGTAAACCGTCCCATTGTTTTAAATTTCAGCAATGCATTGGATTATTCCAGTCTCATGTTTACCCCGGGTAATTTATTGGGGAGTTCCTACGGCTTATACGCCAATGCGCTCGAATCGGGTGGAGAACTGGTTACAGAAGGAACGCCTTTGAGTGGTACTGCGTTTTTCAGTAATTCAGGCAAAACGTTGACGTATGTTGCAGAACCGGAATTACCTGTGAATTCACAAATTCATATTCGCCTGACCCAGACTGTGCGGGATACTTGCGGTAATCCGTTACAAACGGGCACCACAAATGGCGTGTTATTAAACTCTTTTAATACTGTGCCTAATGCCATACCGGCTGCACCGATCGTCAACCCGGTACCGGCTATCAGTAATCAGGCCCAGGTTCAGGTTTCCGGTACAGCTCCAGCGTACAGTACAGTTACCGTGTTGGGAGGGGCGGCTGATGCCAGTGCTCAAGTACTTGGTTCGGGTTTGTTCAATATCACAGTTCCTTTGCTGTTGGATGCAAGCAATGTATTAACTGTACAGGCAAGGAATACTTCCGGTAGTGCATCGGATCCGGTTGCTAACGATGTCAACGGTAATCCATTGCAAGTGTTGCAGGACAGCACGCCTCCTCAGGTATTGAGTGTCAGCCCTGATGCCGGTGCCACTGGGGTAGACGTGACGACTTCGGTGCAAATTGTGTTTAGTGAAAATCTGGATCCGAATGCCAGTGCCGGAGTGTCGTTAAGCACAGGAGGTACACCGCTGGCGATCTCAGTATCGCTTGCAGATAATATAGTGACGGTTGTTCCAAACAGCGCCTTGGCTTTTAATACCACATACCAGATAACGGTACCTGCCAGCATCGTTGATCCTGCGGGCAATGCCATGGCCACCGAGTTCACTGCAACTTTTACTACCCGTCCGGAAAACTTTGCGCCAGTGGCTGTTATTCAGGCTCCAAGTAATCCCTATCAGGGCCAAACGGTTGCCGTGGACGCCAGCTTGTCCAGTGACGCTGATGGTGACGCCCTGAGCTATGCCTGGTCGTTTATACCACCTGCGGGCAGTGCTGCCGTGTTGTCAGATCCAACCGCTGTAACACCATCCTTTGTTGCTGATGTAGTGGGAGACTACAGTTTGGAACTGGTGGTTAACGACGGACAAGTAAATAGCGCAACGGCGACCGTAACCATTACCAGCATTCCCTATCCGGTTCCGGTTTTAAACAGCGTTAACCCCAACAGCGGTTTGCGTGGCAGTACTTTACCAGTGATATTTGAAGGTGAAGGTTTGGCAACGGCAAGTAATGTCGTTTCTGCCAACCCCGGTATTAGCGGTAGTATTGTATCGGTCAGTGATACTTCTGTGACCGCCAACGTAACCATAGGGGCAGGTGCGGTACTGGGCTCTACCGATATGGGGCTGACAACGTCTGGTGGCGAAGCGCGCCTGGCGTTTGATGTGCTGGAAGCGCCGCGCATCGATTCCATCGATCCTGCTGTAGTGAGAACGGGAAGCAGTATTCAATTGGCCATTAATGGACACGCGCTTGCGGATATCAGCACCATTAGTATCGACGGGACAGGAGTCACCCTCACAGACCTGGGGACGGGCGATTACAATCGGCGTGATATTCGCCTGGATGTCAGTGCAACAGCCGCAACCGGCTTACGCACCTTAACGCTGACTACCGCTGCTGGTACGGCCAGTGCCGATATTCGTGTGGTTAGTGGTAATTACACCATTCAGTGGATTACCCCAGGAGGTGGGGACTGGAACGTGGCGGCTAACTGGTCGGAAAATCGGGTGCCGGGTGTTGGAGATAATGTACTTATTTCTACTAATGGTACGGTTAATATTAGCGGGAATCATACAGTCAACTCATTGGACCTATATTCCAACGTACTGCAAGCCAATACCCTGACTGTCAACGGAGTTGGGATGCTGCAAGGCTTTCGGTTACACGCTAACGCAACTTACTTGGTCAATAACAGTGGAATTTTAGATCTGACTACGAACGCACAGGTGGATGGGTCTTTGCAGGTTCAGCACACTGCTTGTTGTTCCGGGACAGCTCGAGTTCGCTTGAATGGCGTCAGAAGGGTTAGTGGAAACGGCGAAATTCGATTGTTACGTCATGGTGTAACCTATTTAGAGTCAACAGAAACTTCGATGGCAATTGGCCCTAACCTGCATATAACCGGTAATGGATATATAACCGGTGTGGTTGACAATGCTGGCGGAATATTGCGAATTAATGAAAATGGCAGCGACGTACAAATGTTGGGTACCACGACTCTGCAGAATCTCGTCTTGTCCGCGGCAAGTCGGTTAGCGGCGGATGGTGGTACACTGGGTTCCGGAGTGGTACTGGACGGTGAGTTAATCGTCTTGAACCAGAAGGGTTTGCGACTGACGTCGGATTTGACGGTAAATGGCCGTTTGTTGATACAACAAACCTACTGTTGTTCAGGCGCAACGCGTTTGACAATAGATGGCAGTTATACCATTGGGGGCAATGGTGAAATCCGAATCATCGGCGGTGGCCGAGCTTATGTAGAGTCCATTAATGGCAGTATGGGGTTTGGTCCAAATCTTCATATTAGTGGCAATGGTTATCTCAATGGAACCATAGACAATGCAGGCGGCGCTTTAAAAATCAATCAGGATGACGGAACGGTCTATATGATTGGCACCACGACCTTACAAAATATGGAGATAGCCACAAACAGTGTTGTTCGTTCTGCAGGCGGAACACTGGGTTCCGGAGTGGTACTGGACGGTGAGTTAATCGTCTTGAACCAGAACGGTTTGCGACTGACGTCGGATTTGACGGTAAATGGCCGTTTGTTGATACAACAAACCTATTGTTGTTCAGGTGCAACGCGTTTGACTATAGATGGCAGTCATACCGTTAGAGGCAATGGCGAAATCCGAATCATCGGCGGTGGCCGAGCTTATGTAGAGTCATCAAACGGTGCTATGACATTTGGTCCGGATCTTCACATAAGTGGTAATGGTTATCTCACAGGAACCATAGACAATGCCGGTGGTGTTTTAAAAATCAATCAGGATGACGGAACCGTCTATATGATTGGCACCACGACCTTACAAAATATGGAGATAGCCACAAACAGTGTTGTTCGTTCTGCAGGCGGAACACTGGGTTCCGGAGTGGTACTGGATGGTGAGTTAATCGTCTTGAACCAGAAGGGTTTGCGACTGACATCGGATTTGACGGTTAATGGCCGTTTGTTGATACAACAAACCTATTGTTGTTCAGGTGCAACGCGTTTGACTATAGATGGCAGTCATACCGTTAGAGGCAATGGCGAAATTCGAATCATCGGCGGTGGCCGAGCTTATGTAGAGTCTATTAATGGCAGTACGGGGTTTGGTTCGGAATTGCAGATTACGGGTAATGGGTATTTAAACGGGATTATTGATAACGGGGGTACTGCCTTAAGAGTCAATGAAGATGGCGGTACGGTATACACGATTGGTACGACTACATTAAGGAATGTGGTAATTCCGACGGGATCCAGTCTTAGAACCGCGGGTGGGATTCTGGAGGCCGGAGTGTTTGTTGAAGGTGAGCTTACAATTAGCAACGGTTCAACATTAATGCTGCGGTCTGATCTGTCAATCAACGGTACTCTAACCATCCAGCAAACATATTGTTGTTCTGGAGCGGCCGTGTTGCAAATGGACTCCAGTAACACCATAAATGGAAGCGGGCAAATCCTTATGACTCATTCCGGGCGTGCCGTGTTAGAGTCGATCAATGGCAATACTCTGACAATCGGCTCAGGAATGACCGTGCGAGGAGCTGGTATAGTGGGCCGATCCGGTGGGGCAGTTGTCAACAACGGCACCCTGTTAGCCGATAACGGTACCATGACCATTAGCCCCAGCAGCTTCACTAATAATGGAACGGTTGTCGCTGATGTCAGTCGTTCTATCGCTATTTCCAATATGGGAATCAACAATGGTGATTTTCGCGCTAATAGGGGCGGCTCAATCAATATCACCGGTAACTACACCCAATCGGCAACGGGAAGTATGACGGTGGAGCTGGCTAGTACGGGTTCCTTTGGTCGTGTCAGAGTTACTATGAATGCTGATCTTGCCGGTACTCTCAATGCGGAATTGGCAAACGGTTTTATCCCCAGTTCGGGGAACAGGTTTCAGTTTTTCACCAATGCAACGCGCAGTGGTAGTTTGACGATAGCACCAGGATTGAATTTTATCCTGGATGATTCCAATCCTACATCCTTAACCTTGGAGGCGTTGTAGGGGTAAATGATTCACGCTATTAATGGGAATTAAAGGGCGCCCCGGATAGCGGGGCGACCCCAGCCGTAACGTAACCCCAGCCGTAAGGGGGCAGAGTGAGGTTCCCCCGATTAGTGATGTGTCCCCAATGATATAACCCCCATTGATGCTGAGTCTTGTGACCTCGAAAATCAACGCGTATACTGAGTGGCTGTTCGTACGATTGTGCCGCAGTTGTGTTGTTTCCTGGGCGTACTGTTAATTCAATAAGATGAGCGGCCGGACCATAGAAACATTAGGTAAGGGTAGAATAACAATAGGGATAGGATATGTGCGGAATTAAAGACGTTTTGGTTGTTGCGTTAATATTAGGCAGTTTACTAATCGTTGGTTGTGGCAGCGGCGACGATTCCACGGCACAAAGTGAAGAACCCGTTAATCAAGCGCCGTCAGTTCCCCTCGTATACCCGGTTACCTCACCGACTTCTGTGCAGACTCAAACCTTAGCGGGCGAAAAGTCGGCAAACAGTTCGATTTGGGTAAACGGGGTTGAAAGGGTTCCCCTGGATGAGCAAACCAACTGGTCTATCACAGACATGGCTTTGATAGAGGGTAACAATAGCTTTGACCTCTCCGCAAAGGATAGCGAGGGCAGGGAATCACAGACGGTTACAGTCCGCATTGTGTTGGATACAACCGCCCCCTCATCTCCTGCTGTGAACAGCGGCTTATTAACCGCAAACAGTGCTTATAATTTGACCGGAACCAAAGAGGCAGGATCCGCCATTTGGATTAATGGAATTGAAAGGGTTGCTTTGGACGAGTTAACCGAATGGAGTGTAAGCGTTCAACTGCAGGAAGGCGGCAATAGCTTTAATGTCGTGGCAAAAGATAATCTGGGTAACGAATCCGATGCGATCGCTGTGAATGTTGTTTTGGATTCCACGCCTCCCGCAAGCCCGGTGGTTGTCAGTCCATTACTCACCAACAACAGAAGTTATATCCTAAGTGGCACCAAGGAGGCCGGATCATCCATCTGGCTGAATGCTGTTGAAATTCAAGCACTCAATGACAGTACCAACTGGAGCACTTCCTTGTCCCTGCAGGAAGGAAACAATGCATTGCACCTGACCGCCAGAGACAATCTGGGCAATGAGTCGGCTGTATTGGGGATAAACGTGGTGCTGGATTCAATGCCGCCTGCAACACCCGCCGTTAACAGTCCCCTGACTACCGAAAACAGTGCCTATGTTTTAAGCGGCACCAAGGAAGCGGGATCTTCCCTTTGGGTAAATGGCGTGGAAAGAGTGGCCGTTAACAATGAAACCGGCTGGAGTCTCAACTACACGTTGACCGCAGGCGACAACTCGTTTGCGATAACGTCTAAAGACTCATTGGGTAATGAATCCTCAGTACAAAATATAACCGTATCCCTGATTGTAACGCCACTAGGGCCTAAGCCACCCACGGTGAATCCGGTTAGCTCACCCACTAACCTTACCCAAGTAACATTGGCAGGGACAAAAGACACAGGCACATCGCTTTGGATAAACGACATATTACGAGTGCCGGCCAACACCAGTACCGACTGGAGTTATGTTTATGTATTTACCGAAGGGGTGAATGAACTTAACTTTACGGTCAGGGACGAGCAGGGAAATTCCTCGTCGGTCGTGTCACTCACGATCGTGCTGGATACGATTGATCCCTGGGCGCCCACAATCAATACGGTGGTCAGCCCGTTCAATAGCGAAAATTATCCTCTCAGTGGCCAAAAACAAGTGGGGACGGCAATCTGGATGGATGGTTCAGTTTTGGTCGAGGCAGATTCGGCCGCAACCTGGAGTACCCATATCACACTCAGTGTGGAAGGCAATAACCGCTTTTCTTTGACCAGCGTCGATGGGGCAGGAAACACCTCAACGGCGACGGTACTGAATATTGTGCGCGATACCATCGCGCCGTCAGCGCCCACTTTCAGTGGTGTACTGTTAACCAGTGAACCTTCCTATACCCTATCGGGTACTAAGGATGCGGACACGTCGGTTTGGATCGGTAACAGCCAAGTGGTGGCAAACAACGCCGAAACTACCTGGAGTTACACTACCAATTTGGCGGAGGGCGACAATATATTCAATATTTATTGTCAAGATCCGGCGGGTAATGTTTCACCAAGTAACGCTCAGACCGTGGTGTTGAATACCAACGTACCCTCCACACCTACGGTAACCAGTAACCCGGAGACCAATAATTCTGCCTATTTGTTAACCGGCACGAAAGATCCCGGGGCCTCCATATGGTTCAACGGTGTCGAGCAAGTCCCTGCAGACCCGAATATGGTCTGGCAATTGGCGATCACACTTCTGGATGGCGACAATATTTTTGATATAAGTTCAAAAGACATCCTGGGTCTGGAATCCGCTCCGCGTAGAGTCACTATCGTACTGGATACGGTACCACCCGATAATCCTGTGGTAACCAGTCGGGAATATGTCAATACTCTTAAATATACAATGAGCGGTAATAAAGGGTTCAGGGATTCACTGTGGATCGATGATGTGGAATGGGGGGCCGGTTCGGGAACCCGCTGGAGTACCGAGGTAACTCTCAATCTGGGGATTAACACGTTTAGCCTGAAAACCCAGGACCCTGCCGGTAATTGGTCCGGCACAGTCATAGCCACCATAGATGTGGACATGACACCGCCCGGACCGGTAACCGACTTGCGGATCGACATAGACGACCGACGTCTGACATTAAACTGGACCAATCCGACCGACGATTTCACAAGAATTCACGTGTTAAGTTCAACAGTTGGTTACGCAAATGGACCGGACGATAGGGTGGATCAAACCCTGAGAGCCGATTTTCGTCCCGTGAGTGAGCTGTACAATGATTTGTTAAACGGAACTCCTTACTATTACACCATTTACGCTGTTGACCGATATTTAAACGCTTCTCCTCCTGCCACAATCACAGCCAGCCCCGGTATTCCCGGCAGTTTGGATCATGAATATAACTATCCTGCCGGTTTTGTCAGTTTTGGAACGCCCCCCTGGACCTTGTCCACCTGGCCCAGACCCAAGCCAACTTTTACTGACACGGGGCATGATATGGTCATGCACAACGGTAAAGTTCTAATGGTTGGATCCGTCACAAGGGATCTGGCAATGTATCGTTTTAACCTGGACGGGTCTGTGGATACCACATTCAACAATGACGGCAAAGTGGTATACAACAGCACTGAATCCAGCTTCGGGAAAAGCGAGGAAGCCGCGTACGCTGTTAGAATCCAACCGGACGGAAAAATTTTACTTGCAGGACTGTATAGCTATTTCGGCCGCGAGATAGGACTTTGGCGTTTTAATGAAAATGGCAGCCTGGATACATCCTTTAGTGCGCTTAGCCAACCCATCACCCCGGACCTGGCGGATTTCGCCTATGCACTGGCCCTGCAAAGCGATGGAAAAATTATAGTGGCCGGTAAGTCAGGACTTAGCGCCGACGGAATTTATAACATGACGCTTTGGCGTTTCGATTCTCGCGGCAGATGGGATATTACATTTGGTAGATACGGCGTTGTCAGTTATACCGCGACGCCCGAGTCAGTGGCACATGCCATGGAGATTCAAAGTGACGGAAAAATCGTTGTTGCCGGTGATAGTGTTTTGAATGGAATCACCGCTATGACCATTTGGCGTTTTAACAGTGACGGGACTCCGGACAACACATTTAATGGCAACGGCGTTGTCAGGAACGAGACCGGGAGGCTGACCCAATGGTCTAATAATGCTTTGACCTTACAGAACGACGGAAAGATTCTGGTGACCGGGACCACCGGAAGCAGTCCCAATACGGATATGATCGTCTGGCGTTACAACTCTTTAGGTAGTCTGGATACGACGTTTAATCAGGTCGGGTATCTTACTGTGGATTCCACGGGCACCAATGAGGCAGGGCACAGTATCACCGTCCATGGCGATGGAAAAATTGTAGTGACCGGAATGGTGACCGACGCTGATCTGGGTGCAAACATCGGCATTTGGAGACTCACCGACAGCGGTGTGGATACAACATTCAATCACACCGGTGTGAAATTGTGGAACTATGATGATAGAAGAAATACCCGTACGAATAACTACGCCACCGGCATTATGTTGGATTCAACATCCGGCGTAGACAGGATATTTGTCGGAGGATATTCCGACCCGGGTTTTTCCTTTGATTCGGAAGACATGGCCCTGTGGCGATTTTATTACTGAGACAGGCTTGTTCTGCAAAAAAAATCCGAAACAGGCACTGCTGTCCCATAGTTTGACAATCATAAAGCGAGCCTCATTTGAGGTTCGCTTTTTTTGTGCCTCGTGTGGCTATACACGATACCAAAGTTTTATTGGAATCGAATAGAATGAATAAATTATTGGAGCAGGTTCAACGTGCTTTGAGCGTTATATATAATGTTGGGTCGCCCATTAGTGCTATACTATAATGTTGGGTCGCCCATTAGCCAGCCGGTGTCAAGGTCCCAATAAATCCCATAGCCACACAATGTGACCTAGAAAATGAAACAGGTGTTTGTTACGCACCCGGATTCTCTATGGATGGTGTCGAAATTGATCCGCACCAGTCACCCATCAGGATCTAGGTAAAACGGTATTGCTGTTTTACCCCAGGCCTAAAGGCCCCAAAAAATCGTTGGTACCAAGCCGCCTCCAAAAGGAATATCACAGAAACAATGGTTTTACCGTATGCAACGGATTACCAACCCTAGAGTGGTTCACGGCTTAGGCGCATCAAATAACCTATTTCATAAAAGGGTGGGACAGCGGCCCAATCAGACCAGTGATTTCAATCAACCCCAGCACTAGCTCACTGCCCCAGCCTTATTTATCGAAACAATAATGTCTCATCAAATTTAACCTGGTCGCGCATAATATAAAAACAAGCCTTGGCCAATTTGTTGGCTGTAGCTTTTACCGCGACTGCCCGATTTTTTTGAGCCAATTTCCTTTGAAAGAACCGCTTTGCCGTTTCATTGTACCGAACAATAAAATTGGCGGCTTCGACATAGGCCCATCCGAGGTAACGGTTACCATTTTTCCGGTTGCCTTCGCCCTTTTTCTTACCGTTGCTCGTCTTTACGCTTTTTACTGCGCGGCAATAGGAAGCATAGTGACCGGCGCTTGAAAACCGGTTTATCTCACCCGTTTCCAGCATGATGGTAAGCGCCAATATGTCACCGATACCGGGCACTTGTTTTAACCCTAGAAACGACGGATGTAGTTTTACCTGACGCAAAATCAATTTTTCTATAACAGAATAGAGGACATCCACGATATATAATCGCTCATCCAGCGAAACCCCTCCCAGATCTTAGAAAAAGACAATTCAACATTACCTTTGGAATCGGTTTTTCAGTGGATACACCCGAAGAAAAGGAAACAGCGCAGTAGAAACTGGCTAAAACAAAATCTAGCCAAAAGGAATTGACTCATTACTATGAGCGAAGATGACTATTTTGTGTGAGGGTAGGGTGGTTTAATTAATGCGGCGGAGAAGGGCTGTACAGAGACTCACACCGGT
>Ga0224506_10000036_pt1 | contig 145332 bp, 145 predicted proteins | sample SF_Jan12_sed_USG_2_FD_169108 | JGI IMG/M metagenome (GOLD analysis project Ga0224506, IMG submission 169108) | Sediment microbial communities from San Francisco Bay, California, United States - SF_Jan12_sed_USGS_8_1 | ecosystem: Environmental > Aquatic > Marine > Sediment | place: USA...
CGCCTCCGGCTTTATAAAAATTTCTTACATGCACAAAAAACCCGGCAATTGCCGGGTTTTTTGTATTTCTTGTGGTGTCGACTAAATAAACAAACAAATATCCGATTGTCCGGCAAATTCGAAGAAAGTAGCCGCACCGCCATATTCGATTCCGTCGATAAATTCATCGTTTCGAAATTCAAACAAATCCACGGTCATTTGACAAGCAATGAGCTTCACTCCCGCTTCAACACACAAATCCCGAAGCTCCTCTACGCTGGCCACACCTTTGGCTTTCATTTTTTGCTTCATCATGGTGCTCATCATGGCCTGCATACCGGGCAGGGCCTGAAACAAAACTGGCATGGGCATCGGCATGGGCATGCCCGGATTCCCTAATGATGACATTTGTAAATTGAGTTTTTTCCGTAGTAACTGCAAACCATAAAATGTACAAAATATCTCTACTTCATACCCTAAAGCCGCTGCAGTTGACGCCAATATAAACGGAGGATAAGCCCAATCCAGGGATCCCTTGGTTGCAATAATTGCCAGTTTTTTATCAGACATGCATGTCCCACCTTATAAATCGTTTAAGGGTAAAATGCTTAAGCTTTTTTGATACGGAAGTTGAACTTCCCACCGTCTTCACCGGAGTCTAATAACTCATTGCCGGTTTGTTTGGCAAAGGCTTCAAAGTCTTTAACCGATCCCGGATCTGTTGCAATAATTTTTAGAACTTGTCCGGATTCCATTGTTGCCAAGCTCTTTTTTGCTCTCAATATGGGAAGAGGACAATTCAAACCGCTTGCATCCAACTCTTGATCAAAATCTGCCATGTTAAACTCCTTATGTCATTACTAGCATTATCGTCTAATTTTTGTGATTCATTAGTATTCAATTGACAACTTATATTCCAAATTAGTGAAAATTGCAACAGCTGCCGCGCGGTTGGCAACCAGGTTTTACTTTGTGATAAATATAAGAAGTTGGAATTAAAACTATTTCCACCGGAGCTGTCAAAGAAAGCAAATCTGGGGGACAATTTATTAAGCCCCACTTACGACCTAGAAAAATGCTAAACATAAAATCCAAAATTTTACACTGCACCCTGATTGCCTTGTGCGCACAGATTTTCATGATTTCCGTGATCCCCGTCGTTGCGTCTGAATTACCTGATTTGGGCAGTAGCGCTGATGTAGTGTTGTCCCGCGAGGAAGAAAAGCGTTTAGCGGATGAATTTCTAAATTACATCCAAAATTCCTTAAAACTGGCGGATGATCCTTTGAGTACTGAGTATATTCAGAATTTAGGGGATAAATTGGCAGCACATATGGAAGAAAAACAAAATTTTACGTTTTTCATTGTTGAGGACCCTTCAATCAACGCCTTTGCCGGACCTGGCGGCTACATTGGTATCCACACCGGATTGATTTTCGCCACCCATAGTGAGGACGAACTGGCTTCGGTTCTGGCGCATGAAATAGCCCATGTAACCCAACGCCACTTGCTACGCAGCATGGATCGAGGCAGCAAAATGACCTGGCCTTCCATTTTGGCTATTTTCGCAGCAATGGCCGTTGGCGATGCCCAGGTAGGTAATGCGGTGCTGGCGAGCACAATCGCCGGAACAGTACAAAGCAAATTAAGTTATTCCCGCGACTATGAACATGAGGCCGACCGCATCGGTATTCGGCTGCTGTCACAAGCCGGATTTGACCCCAAAGCCATGCCGACGTTTTTTAAAACACTACAACAACAACACCAGTATTCCGATACGGGTCTACCGGAATTCTTACGGACCCACCCCATCACCGCCTCACGTATTGCCGACAGCCAGGAATTGGCCGCCCAAATTCAACCCCTGCAGGCGCAGGATGCCACGAACTATTCGTTGACTACAGCCCGTTTGTATTACCACTATCACAGCAAAAAAAAATCCTCTCAAAGCGGCCTTCCCACACGAAACAGCAAAGCCGTGTTTGTGGAGCAATATGAACAAGCTATTATTCATCTAAAAAATGAACAGTATTCTACTGCTCGTAAATTGATCAATGACATCATACGTAAAGACCGTCCGCGCCTGCCTTATCTTATTACTCAGGCTGAAATCGAATATCAGCAAAAGGAATATAATAATGCGATTAAAGTATTAGATACGGCCCGTCTTTTTTATCCCAATGCCCTACCTTTGACGTCACTCCATGTTTCTTCTTTGATTAAAAATCAACAAGCCCATCAGGCCCTGCAATTACTGGATAAACAATTGCGCCAAACCCCCGACAATGCAGCACTATATAAACTTAAAGCCCAAGCCTGTACCGGGTTAAATCAACCCAAAGAAGCCCATGAAGCCATGGCGGATCACTATCGACTGATTGGAAATATTCATGGCGCCATAAAACATCTTAAGTCATCCCTGAAATTGGCGGAAAACAACCGTACCGAAAAGCTGCGATTGACAGCGAAAATACAACAATTAAAGGAAAAAGTGATCGCAAATCAACCACCCCCGCCAAAACCTGCCCATTTATCATTCTTGTATAATAATTGAGTTCGTATATTTGATTTTGTTGGGTGAAATATAGTACTGTCTGACCGACTGGATGAAACTCGTAAATGTTAGGGTCTTATGCGTAGCGACTGGGATTCAGTATAAAGTAGGGGTATTTCCTGTACTGACTACCAAGATACGCATGAATAGCAAGTAATAAGAAGCAATCATAATGAGACGGACTTGGCGACACTATAACGTTTAGTAACAATAACAGCCATGTCATTTCCCTTTGGGAATGTAATTAAAGCCGGTGAGTTGGACTGGTGGAGTACTAAGACAGAGTCGCAGACTATTTACCCTATCGTGTCTGGACCCGTCTCATGCAACTCCATCCGTCAATCGAACAATAAAAGTGAGTAATTAAGGAGGAAGTGATGCGAGCAACGCGGAAATCCGCTGTTAAACTGATAGCTGCTTTTGGTGCCATGTTCACCCTAAGCGGTATTTGCCTGACACCCAGTATTGCCGTGGGCGCAGATTCCATGGCCGATGATGGCAAGCAAGTGGCTTTTGATCGTAAAAAAGGCAACTGCCTCGCGTGCCACAAAATCAAAGGTGGGGAACTGCCGGGAAATATCGGTCCGGAGTTAATTGCTATGAAAGCGCGCTACCCGGATAAGGCCAAGCTACGCGCCAAAATCTGGGATGCCACTGTGACATCTCCAAATACCATTATGCCTCCGTTTGGTAAACACAAAATCCTGACTGAGAAAGAATTGGATTTGGTTGTTGAATTCATTTATACCCTATAAGAAATTTATAGTTATTACAGGAGATTTCAGAGTATGAAACGTAGAACGTTTTTAAAAGGCACAATTGCCGGAAGTATGGTAGGCACAGCTATTGGTGCCGGCCTGCTGACTCCACGCATGGTACTGGCCGCGTGGCCGTCTGCATCTTTTAAGGCCAAAACCGTTAGCGAAGCTCTTTCCGAGCTGCACGGCACCAGTGATACAAAACAAAGCGGCGACATCAAAATTAAAGCTCCAGACATCGCAGAAAACGGTGCCGTTGTACCTATTACCATTTCCACTAAAATGTCCAATGTCGAAGCCATTACGGTGTTGGTAGAAAAAAACCCACAACCTCTGGTGTGCAACTTCAACTTGGCCAGCAATGCCACCGGTTTTGCTTCCACGCGAATTAAAATGGGTAAAACCTCGCCGATTACTGCAATTGTTAAATCCGGCGGCAAGCTGTACAGCAATTCCAAGACCGTGAAAGTAACCATCGGCGGTTGCGGCGGTTAATTCCGTATTTACTGAACATCGAAGACAGAGGAACATTTCAATGGCTAAAAAAAGCATTCGTATTCGAGCCAAACTCAAAGGCAGCGTGACTGAAGTGAAAGCGCTGATGAGCCACCCGATGGAAACCGGGTTGCGTAAAGATAAAAAAACCGGGGAAAAAATCCCGGAACATTTTATCCAGGAAGTCAAATGTGAGCATAAAGGTAAAGTTGTCGCTACCGCTGACTGGGGCCCCGCTGTTTCCAAAAACCCCTACCTTTCCATCCGATTCAAAGGGGGATCTGCTGGAGACGATGTCAATGTGAGCTGGGTTGACAACACAGGTAAAAACGCTTCTGGAACAGCGAAAATTAAATAACGATAACCAGAGGCGGGGTACCGCCCAGGACAAGCCAATTCCGAGGAGGAGTAGCAAACAATGAAGAGACTTCTGATGACTGCGGTCGCGGCTGTTACAATTACCGCCGCGCCGATGATAGTACAGGCAGATCCAGCATCGGATCTAAAAGCATTTCGAGACTATTTCTTTAAACGTTTTCCCAATGTACCACTGGAAGAATACGCTAATGGCGTATATGCCATTGATGCCGCATCCCGAGAACAATGGGAAGCCATCGAGGAATTTCCCCCGTATGAGCTTGCGGTTGAAGAAGGTGAAGAGCTGTTTAACACTCCTTTTAAAAATGGTAAAACCTATGCCAGTTGTTTTCGTAACGGTGGTATAGGCGTACGCAACGATTATCCCCAGTTTGACAAAGATACGGGGAAAATTGTAACCATGGAAAAAGCCATTAACGACTGTCGAGTTAAAAATGGTGAAGCACCCTTACCATACAAAAAAGGTAAACTGGTTTCCATTTCTGCGTACATGGCATATACCACTCGTGGCAAGAAAATCGATGTAAAAATCCCGCACGATCAACGGGCGTTGGAGGCTTACAATCAAGGCAAACAATTCTATTATGCCCGTCGCGGCCAATTGAATGTTTCCTGTGCTCACTGCCACATTGATAATGCCGGTAACCGTATCCGCGCCGATTTGTTGAGCCCGGGTCTGGGCCACACTTCTCACTTCCCGGTCTATCGGTCCAAGTGGGGCGGCATGGGTTCACTGCACCGTCGTGTAACCGGCTGTAACAAACAGGTACGTGCCAAACCGTTTAAAGCACAAGGTGAAGAGTACAGCAATCTGGAGTATTTTCTTACTTATATGAGCAACGGAATTACTTTCAATGGTCCCGGAGTTCGAAAATAATACAGTGTTGCAGGCTTTGTAAAAAAACCCGGTTGGAGCGTAGACTCCAACCGGGTTTTTTATTTACAACTTCGTCATAAGTAGATAAAAACAAACGGGTGATGATACTAGAAACGTTCCAAAGTTGTGGATACAATGCTCGCTGCCCGTACTTAGCCGTACCCTAGAAATAAAAATTCAATTACTTCCCTGGAGGTTTGGGATGAATATATCTCGTAGAGAATTCTTGCAAATGCTGAGCGTAGCCAGCCTCGCCGGTGTACATTTACCGGGACAAGCCAAGAGTTTGACCAATAAAGCGCCGGACGATATGTATAACTTACCCAAGTTCGGTAATGTCTCGTTGATGCATTTTACCGATTGTCATGCGCAGTTACTGCCCATTTGGTTTCGTGAACCCAATATCAATATCGGTGTTGGCAGCATGAATGGGAACCCCCCTCATGTTGTCGGTAAGAATTTTCTGAAATATTACAACATCAAGGAAGGTACAGCGGCAGCCCATGCATTTACTTATCTTGACTTCGTTGAAGCGGCCAAACGCTTTGGGAAGGTAGGCGGATTCGCTCACCTGTCCAGCTTGGTGAAACATGTCCGCGGTCAGCGTCCAGGATCACTATTACTGGATGGCGGTGATACCTGGCAAGGTTCAGCCACTTCATTGTGGACCAATGCTCAGGATATGGTGGATGCCTGTAAACTGCTGGGTGTTGATGTGATGACCGGCCATTGGGAATTCACATTTGGTGCGGATCGGGTCAAAGAAGTTTTGGAAAAAGATTTCGAGGGACACATCGATTTTGTTGCACAAAACATTATTGATAACGAATGGGAAGAAAATGTATTCAAACCCTACGTGATCAAAGAAATTAATGGAATTCCCACAGCCATCATTGGCCAGGCCTTTCCTTATACACCAATTGCCAATCCGCGATTTATGGTTCCCGATTGGAGTTTTGGTGTCCGTGACGACAAGATGCAACAGTCGGTTGACAAAGCCAGGGCCGAGGGTGCCCAAGTAGTTGCGGTTCTATCTCACAATGGCATGGATGTGGATATTAAAATGGCCAGCCGAGTCTCCGGCATCGATGTCATTTTCGGCGGCCACACCCATGACGCTATTCCGCGACCTGTACAGGTAAAAAACAAAGGGGGTACTACCCTGGTTGTCAATTCCGGCTCCAACGGAAAATTCCTTTCGGTCATGGATTTTGAAGTTAAAAATGGCAAGGTCAGAAACTTTGCATTTTCTTTGTTACCGGTATTCTCCAATTACCTGGAACCGGATCAGGAAATGTCCAAATACATTAAGAAAGTCCGAGCCCCATACGAGAAGAAACTGAACCAAAAATTAGCGGTTTGTGACGAGTTGCTATACCGTCGCGGCAATTTCAATGGTACTTTTGACCAACTGATTATGGACGCGATGATGGATGTGCAAGGTGCTGAGATTGCGTTTTCACCCGGTTTTCGTTGGGGTGTGAGCGTACTTCCAGGCGAACCTATTACACGCGAACACGTGATGACACAAACTGCCATAACCTACCCCACGGCCACACTGAACCAGTTTACCGGCCAGCAAATCAAGGATATTCTGGAAGATGTGGGTGACAATCTCTTTAATGAAGATCCCTATTTTCAACAAGGCGGTGACATGGTTCGTGTTGGCGGTTTGAAATTTGCTATGGATCCTACAGCAAAAATAGGCAAGCGCATTACCGATATGGAACTGAAAGGTAAGAAACTGGACCCCAATAAAAAATATTCTGTGGCGGGCTGGGCCAGCGTGGCCAGACCGCTGGAGGGCAAACCAATTTGGGATGTGGTTGAAGAGTACCTCGTGGCCAAAAAGACCGTCAGCATCAAGGAACTTAACCTGCCAAAAATCAAAGGCATTAAGGACAATGACGGTATGGTCTTGTAACCTATCCTGTAACCTATCCTGTAACCCAGGCAGGTGAGTCGTAAAACAAAACGGTGGGCAAGCCCACCGTTTTTTTATTACAAACAGCAGATCAATAGACTCTTTTAAACAGCCAATAAGCCGCCATCGCCGCCAGAATCAGTGGCAAAAAGACACTAAAGGCTGAGTTCAGTTTAAAAACCAACCCCACATAAGCAAATGTTTGGGTAAGAAGATGAAATGCCACACCCGTCAATACTCCTACCAATACCCGTTGGCCCACACTGACCGAGCGCAAAGGACCAAATACAAAGGGTATGGCTAATAACACCATAATACCGGTTGCTAACGGGGAAGCCAGTTTAGACCAAAAAGCCTGAACATAATTACTGGAACTCAATCCATTCGCCTGTAGATATTCGATGTATTGGTACAAGCCCCAGGTAGACAAGGTATTGGGTTTTACGGTAACTACACTGAGTAAATCCGGACTGATCGTTGTATCCCAGGCCAGTTCCTTTTTTGCTGCGGTAATGACTTGGTTTTCTTTGAGTTCATTTTGTAGAACATTTTCCAGAATCCAGCGTTCATTGCGGTAGGAAGCCGTTTGCGCCTGTATTAACCGTATCAGACGATGTTGATCATCCATTTCATAAATGTAGATTTCGCCCAGACGTTCCCCTGGGAGAAACTTTCTGGCATTGATAATATTGGTTCCATCCTTTGCCCAAAGCCCCTGCTTGCCCCCCATACTCAGTTGATTGGACAGGGCCACAGAACGTAGAGTCTGAGCCAAGCGCTCACTGTGCGGCCCCACCCATTCGCCCACTACAGCCACAAAGACCATGGCCAGAATACCCACTTTCATTACCGACCAAACTATGCGTCGCAACGATACCCCGGCACTGCGGATGGCCACCAGCTCACTATTACCCGCCAGCATTCCCAATCCCACGGTACAGCCAAGCAAAGCCGTCATTGGCATCAGTTGGCTAATTAAACTGGGTAAACTTAAGACAATATACAATATGGCTTCGCTGACACCGTAACGGCCCTTGCCGATATAATCCACCTCTTCGAAAAACCCGACGAAGGTAAACAAGGACAGCAACACGACCATGACAACGACCATGTTGATAATAACGCTCCAGCCAATGTACCGATCCAGTATTTTCATAATCAAGATGTCCGCAGGATTTGTTTGCGTTGACGCATCCAACTGAATCCAATCTGGCGATAGAGGAAAAATACAATGGCCGTAAAAGCAATGATATGCACATACCACATACCGAGTTCCGGCGGTAACACACCCCGCTCTACCCAGGAACGCGAAACCGTAACCATATTGTTATAAATCACCAACACCAGAATCGCGAGAAACAACTTGGCAAAACGACCTCTGCGTGGTGAGGTTTTGCTGAGCAACATGGCCAACATGGCCAATAAAAAGGTTGACAAGGGTAAGGACAGTCTCCAGTAAAATTCCGCCCGGTCTTTCACATCGGTCGAACGCATCAATTCGGTAGAGCTCAACGCGCGTTGGGTACGGTTTTTTTCCACAATCTTGGGGGGCTCTACCCGAAAAGCGCTTTTTTCATAACTCTGAATTCGAAAATCCGCTTCTCCGGGAATCCCTACATACCGATGTCCTTCCGACAGTACGATATAACGTTCCCCGGTAGTGTCAGAACGATCATAAAAGGCACTTTTGGCTGAATAAATATCCAAGGTGTTTCCATCGCTCATTTGAACAAATACATTACTAATACGCTTACGGTCCTCGGACACCCCTTCCACATAGATCACTGCCTTACGCTTGGCATTCACCCGGTTAAAGTGACCGGCCAAAACACCCTCCAGTCGACCACTGGCTTCAGCGCGTTCCTGTATCTGTAAAGCTTTTTCAAAAGACCAAGGGGAAACCAGCAATGACAACACGGCAACTACGGCTGAAACCGACAACGTCAGCCAGAACATGGAACGAAGAATACGCTGAGGCCCTATACCAGAGGCTGATAGAGCCGTCATCTCGCTGTCTTTATACAAACGTCCAAAGGCCAGGAAAATCGCAATATACAATCCAAATGGGATGATGAGGTTCATGGCGCTTAAAGTACGTAACACCAGCAAATCAAACACGATGGATCCGGATATAAACCCCTCTGCAGCCCAACCCAAATAACGGGCAAAATACCGCCCCATAAAAATCAACAAAATCACTGCCAACACGGCAAGCAGATTATGCAGGATTTCCTTTGTTAAATAGCGCTCTATAACCAATGATTTGAACCCGACCCCAGCAGATGACGGCAAGTATACCCTGATCCGGGTAAAAATTTATCAAAATCGCCGCTACAAAAACTTTTTCCGCACTAAAAACTTTGTCCACAATAGTACATGGATTAAACTATTATGCGTGTGTGCGGTATTTGGGCGAACCCCGGACTTGTGTTTGTGGGTTTCACGAAGCCAATCATACAACCAAGGTGTGAATTCATAAAGGAACAAGGCATGGAATTTAGTGTTAAAAGCGGCAGCCCCGAGAAACAACGTACTGCGTGTGTTGTTGTCGGCGTCTTTGAGCCCAGGCGTCTTAGCAACGCAGGCGAACAATTGGATGAAGCCACCGACGGGTTTCTATCCAGCCTACTCAGACGTGGAGATATTGAAGGAAAAATCGGCCAAACGCTGCTACTACACAATGTTGCCAACACTTTGGCTGAACGCATATTGTTGGTGGGATGCGGGCGGGAACGCGAACTGGGAGACAGTCAATATCGGAAAATCATCTCCAAGGCCGCATCCATTCTTAATGAAACCGGCTCCATGGAAGGTACCTGTTATCTGACGGAACTGAACGTTAAAACCCGGGATATGGTTTGGAACGTGCGCCAGGCAGTGGAAATCAGCAACAGTGCCTTATACGAATTTCAGCTATTTAAATCCAAAAAAGCCGATCAGCGCCGCCCACTGCGAAAACTCATCTTTTGTGTACCTAAACGCAGTGATTTAGCCGGAGGCGAAAAAGCAGTACGCGAGGGCATTGCCATTTCTAACGGGGTCAAACTGGCCAAAGACCTGGGCAACCTGCCCCCGAACGTCTGTGACCCTTCCTACCTGGCCTCACAAGCCAAGGATATGGCAAAAACCCATGACAAACTGAAAGTCACAGTTCATGATCAAGCCGCCATCGAAAAACTGCAGATGGGTGCTTTTTTGTGTGTGGCCAAAGGCAGTCGCCGCCCTCCCAAATTTATTGTTTTTGAATATCAGGGCGGCCCCAAAACCCAAAAACCGGTAGTTTTAGTGGGAAAGGGCATCACATTCGATAGCGGTGGAATTTCCATAAAACCGTCTGCAGCCATGGATGAAATGAAATACGACATGTGTGGTGCCGCTGCCGTATTTGGTGTGATGAAATCCTGCACTGAACTCAATCTGCCTCTCAATGTAGTAGTCCTTGTGCCCACATGTGAAAACAAACCGGACGGAAATGCCACCAATCCAGGTGACATCGTCACCAGCATGTCCGGCTTAACCATAGAAGTACTAAACACTGACGCGGAAGGCCGTTTAATTTTGTGCGACGCCCTGACATATGCTGAACGCTATTCACCGAATAAAGTTGTGGATATCGCCACGCTAACCGGTGCCTGCGTTATCGCCCTGGGACACCATGTAACGGGAATATTGGGGAATCACAATCCTCTGATCCACGAATTGCTTAATGCGGGTAAAGCGAGCGGTGACCGGGCCTGGGGTTTACCATTGCTGGATGAATACCAGGAACAATTGAGGAGTAATTTTGCTGATATCCCCAATGTCGCCGGTCGAGACGCAGGCACCATAACTGCTGCTTGTTTTTTATCACGTTTCGCCAAAAAATATCACTGGGCCCACATGGATATTGCCGGCACCGCCTGGATCTCCGGCGCGGAAAAAGGCGCAACCGGCAGACCGGTACCCCTACTGACACAGTTCCTGATTGACCAATGTGTCGAAGAACAGGGTAGTAAGAAAAAGTCATGACTCAAATCGATTTTTATATCCTGGGCGAACAGCCCAGTGAACAATTCGTCTGTAAATTGGTGGACAAGGTGTACCACCTATCCCACTCCATATACATCCATACCGGCTCAGAACAACAGGCGCTACGCTTGGACGAGATGCTGTGGACTTTCCGGCAGGGTAGCTTTTTACCCCACGAAATCACGTCAGATAAGCCAACCAACCCACCTGCCTCCCCCATCCTGATTGGCTTCGGGTACAATGCTCAAATTCATGCGGATGTGATGATTAATCTATCCGCCGAAATTCCCGGTTTTTTCAGCCAATTTGACCGTGTGGTTGAATTTGTTCACGGAGATGATGCGTTACGCCAAGCTGCCAGAGAAAACTACAAGTTTTACAAGGACCGCGGCTACTCCATCAACACCCATGAAATTAACTGACCACAACCCGTTAGCGAGAATACAATGAGAATCAATCAGGAACTGGACCCCTCAAGTTACACCATTCGCAGTGTCAATGCTCATGAAATCACCGTTATGTCACCGGCCGGCAACGGTGTCGGATTTGAGGAACGGACCTTATCGAACAGTTTCGTGATTATGCCTAACCGCTTGATTAGCGACTGGCCGGCACGCCATGTGGAAGAGTTGTCAGAACCGCTGTTAACTCAACTCAAAGAGCTGGATCCGGAATTGCTGCTATTGGGCACAGGTTCGCGTTTAGTCTTCCCTCAGGCCCATGTGATGGCCGAATTCTCCGATTTAGGTATCGGCCTGGAAGTTATGGATTCAGCGGCGGCTTGTCGAACCTATAACATTCTCATGCACGAAGGACGGCATGTCGCTGCAGCTATCCTGCTGCCTTAAACAACTCAAAGACTCATACTATTTCAGTATGTTATCTACCGAATAGCCTTCGCGTTCCATGATTTCACGCAAGCGTTTCAACGCTTCCAACTGAATCTGTCGCACCCGTTCACGGGTGACCCCCAATTCGTTACCCACTTCTTCCAAAGTGGCAACCTCACGACCGTGCAAACCAAAGCGGTATTCCACCACTTCACGCTGCTTGTCATTGAGCTGTCCCAACCACAAGTCCAAGCAGGACTGAATATCTTCGTCCTGTAACAAAACGGAAGGATCGACATTTTGCTCGTCAGGAATTGCATCCAATATGGATTTATCACTATCGCGCCCCAGGGGCACATCCACTGATGTCACGCGTTCGTTCAAACCCAGCATACGTTTAACATCGCTTATGGGCTTATCCAGCATTTGTGCGATTTCTTCCGGACTGGGCTCGTGATCTAATGACTGGGATAAATGCCTTGCCGCGCGCAAGTAGATATTTATCTCTTTAACCACATGAATGGGTAAACGAATGGTACGCGTCTGATTCATGATAGCCCGTTCGATAGTCTGGCGTATCCACCAGGTCGCATAGGTGGAAAAGCGAAAGCCGCGTTCCGGATCGAATTTTTCAACGGCACGAATCAAACCCAGATTACCTTCTTCGATCAAATCCAAAAGCGCCAAACCACGATTTAAATATCGCCTGGCAATTTTCACCACCAAACGCAGATTACTTTCAATCATGCGTTTGCGGGCGTCTTCATCGCCTTTGGCAATTAACCGCGCATAGTATACTTCTTCTTTGGCTGATAGCAGGGGTGAAAAGCCGATTTCACTGAGATAGATTCGGGTCGCATCCAGATCTCGCTCGGTGACTTCCCCCCTGGCGTATACTTTGGATTTTGCCGGTGTTGATTCTTCCTCAACCTCAGTCTCTTCGACTTCATCCACTAAAACATCGGTTTCATCATCGTCTAATACTAAATCTTCACTATCCACGATATCATCCAATTCAGGGTCAGTTTCTGGTTCGTCTTTATTTTCCAACATATGCACAACTCTTTAAACAATAGTTTTCAATTAAATTGTTTCGGAATTGGTGTAGGTAAAAAAAGCAAGGGATCAACCGGTTTCCCGTGATGGCGAATTTCAAAATGCAATCTACTGCGATTCTGACTACCCGTGTTTCCCATTACGGCTATCTGCTGTCCGTTACCAACCTCATCACCTTCTTTAACCAACAATTCCTTATTATGCGCATACGCACTTAAAAACATATCATTATGTTTGACTATGATGAGCTTCCCATACCGTGGCAAACCACTTCCGCTATACACGACTCTACCGGATGATGCTGAATACACAGATTGACCTTCCGTTCCCACAATATCCAATCCTCGTTCGCCAGGATTGCCTGCCTTAAATGTATTAACAATGCGGCCACTACGTGTGGGCCATAACCACTGAATCGTGTTTTCTACACTGGCTTTAACACTGTTTTTAACACTATAGTTAACATTGTTGACAGATTGTTGTGAAACCTGTTGCTTTGTCTGTTTCAGCTCTTCCCCGGATTTATACACCTCTGCGTTGTATTTAATTCGCTTATCGGTTTTTACCCAGTGTCCTTTAGTACTGACATCGGTTTCTGTGATGTGCTTCTTGTCCGCTCCGGCCCATGCCGGTTGCGCATGAGACATTGGATTAACTCTTAAGCGTTGTCCAACTCTTAGCGTGTATGGCGCTTGAATCTGATTCCATTCCGCCAAAGTATGATAATCATAACCATACATCCAACCAATGGAATACAGAGTTTCTCCCCTCTCGACAACATGAAAGACATGTGCCCCGCAACCCATTGGTACACTAGCGATTATCATGACAATCGCAACACTTGTCCAATGAATTTGGCTTATCCAGGACTTTTTTGGTTTTTTGGCGTAAAAAACAACCTGTCTCATACGGTTATAACCCCTTTGAAATCAGAAAAGGTTATATTCATATCGCCATTCATTATGTTAGGACGGTCTTTTCCTGTTTACCGCAGTTCCATAATCACAAACCCTAACACAGCTAAAACTACTGTTGCCCAACCAATGCGATCAACATGACGATTTAACACTTCCTGCATTTTACTGCCACCCCATACCATGAGTCCGGCAACCAGAAAAAACCGAGCCCCCCTTCCTAAAATGGAAGCTAACAGGAAGGGCACAAAAGCCATAGCCACTACACCGGAGGCTATGGTAAACACTTTGTAGGGAATGGGTGAAAACCCTGCTATGAAAATTACCCAGACTCCATAGTCTGTAAACCAATTCACCGCCAATTGATATTTTTCCATGTAGCCCCAAGTGATTATTACCGGCTCAATCACATCAAATGCAAATGCACCAATGAGATAACCTAATACGCCACCAAGCACGGATGTTACTGTAGTCAATGATGCGAAGTACCAGGCGCGCCGTGTGTTGGCTAAAGCCATCGGTGCCAACATCACATCAGGAGGAATGGGGAAAAAAGATGATTCAGCAAAACTCAACACTGCCAAATACCATTGAGCATGACGGTGCGCAGCCCACCGCATGGCTCTTTCATACAAGGGTGAAAACAATTTCATTGAATTCCTTCCAACATGGGAACAAAACTGACTTTTTCCAACAAGCGGGTTTCAAAACCCGAGTTGCTCCGTGTAACCAACAACAGTTCCTGACTTCCCGCTGTTCCCACCGGTGCAATTAAACGCCCCCCGTCCACTAATTGTTCCAACAATGCCTGGGGAATGTCTGCCGGCGCGGCAGTTGCAATGATGGCATCAAAAGGGGCATGTTCATCCCAGCCCCAGCTACCGTCAGAATAGTCGCTTTTTATGTTATACAGCCGTAATTCGGAAAACCGCTGTCTGGCCGCGTTGAGCAATGGTCGAATCCGTTCTACCGTAAACACCTGGCTGACCAACTTGGCCAATACAGCAGCTTGATATCCGGATCCCGTACCCACTTCCAACACTTTGTTGACAGGCCCAGACTCCAATAGTTCTTGGGTCATTTTTGCAACCACATAAGGCTGGGAAATAGTTTGACTGTATCCGATTGGCAATGCAGTATCTTCGTAAGAGCGGCTGGCCAAAGCCTCATCTACAAAAATATGCCGTGGTAATGTACGAATCACATCAAGCACCTCCGGGTGGCTGATACCTTGTTGATGCAGACGTTTTACCAAGCGTTCGCGCGTGCGCTGCGATGTCATACCAATTCCGCGGTGACGTGTATTCGTACTCATAATGTCAGTTTGTTCTCCTCCAACCAGCGCGACACGGTTTCAATGGTATCGTATTGGGTCAGGTCCACTTTGATCGGGGTTACCGAAGCGATATGATGATTCACTGCATAAAAATCCGTTCCCGGACCGGCGTCTTCCTCCGCGCCCACGGGCCCGACCCAATATACGGGGCGGCCTCTGGGGTCCAGTTGTTTTATGACCGGTTCAGACTTGTGGCGTCGCCCCAGACGCGTGGCTTCAATTCCTTTAAGTTTTTCCCAGGGAATATCAGGTACATTGATATTGAGAATGGTATCTGCCGCCAGTTTCTGTCGGTTTAGGCTTTTCAGTAAATGCAATACGACCTTCGCCGCCGTATCGAAATGTTGAAATTTTTCCCCGCTTAGGGATACAGCCAATGCTGGTAAACCCAGAAATCGACCTTCCATGGCCGCGGCAACGGTACCGGAATAAAGTACATCATCCCCCATATTGGCACCGGCATTAATACCCGAAATCACCATATCCGGTTCGTGTTCTAACAAACCGGTAATAGCCAAATGCACACAGTCTGTAGGGGTTCCGTCCACAGCCACGATATTATCCGTTATGGTGGTAGCACGTATGGGACTATCAAGGCTAAGAGAGTTACTGGCTCCGCTGCGATTGCGGTCGGGTGCGACGACTGTGATTTGAGCCACCGACTGCAACGCTTGCGCCAGACATTGGATTCCGGGGGCCTGGTAACCGTCATCATTGCTAATTAATATTCGCATGGGTACCGATTAAGCATATAAGCCGGTTAAACTGTCCCGTTTCAAATGTCGCAGTTTAAAGTTAAGAGACTGAACTGACAAGTTATTGCACGACGTTGTTTATCTTAGGAAATAATTCCGATTATTGCAGTACAATTTGGTAAAAATTTTGATAATGAGCTATTTATGAGTAAAAAACCCAGTCAAAATTCATCGAAAACGGACACTACCGACCAAAACAAGGATGAACAAGAATTGTTTCAGCAAGCCATGGAGGGCGTAAAACCCCTGGTTCATGACAAAGTTGCACCGTATCGCGGCAAAATCCGACCAAAAAGTCCACTGCAGGCCACGGCCGCCGCAATATCAACGGGTTTTACCCATGCAGAATACGCTCCACCGACCCGGCCTGATGAAATCATTCACTACGCTGACAGCAGCGTACAACCGAGGAAGCTGAAACAACTCAAGCAGGGACAGCTACAGTGCGAAGCAATTTTGGATTTACACGGCACCAACATCGATGCCGCCGCACATCAATTAACCGAGTTCCTGATCCATTGCAGTGAACAGGGTTACCGTTGCGTGACAGTGATCCATGGCCGTGGTCACCGCTCCGAAAATAATCAACCGGTTCTAAAACAGCAGGTTAACCACTGGCTTCGCTCCGATCAACGCATTCTGGCCTTCCATTCCGCCATGCCTAAAGACGGAGATACGGGGGCACTGTATGTGTTATTGCGCAAGAGCGGTTGATTCTTTCTCACCGGCTTACGTAAGCTAACCCGCCCTACAAAAATTCCAGCGGCATGCAAACTCAGCGATGGTGATTCGACGCACGACTCCAGGGATGGAGGTAGGGCGCAGCAATCTACAATACTACGACACTAACTCTCTCAATACTGTGGTGGCGTAAGCACCGGAGGGTAGACTGAAAGCCAGTTGCAGAACATCATCCTGAAGGCTCAGCTCAATATCGGGCACCACCAGGCGTAAGGCGCGCCGCTGCTGGCTTAAGCCACTGGCTTGTAACTGGGAACAAAGCTCCTGATACGGCTCTAATATGGCTTGTTCCAATTCCGCTGCCTGCCCGCTCGCCAAACCACTCTTACCGCAAGTCCCCGGCAAGGGGCCACTGGGATGGATATCAAACTCCGTGAGGCGACGCTCAATTTCTGTGTCGATATGCTCGGCAATAAAACTGGAACGACTGCCATCCAAGGACATGGCGTCGCCCGGCAAGGCTTGATTCCAACACCGTTGCTCCACACGATGAGATAATACCCGGTTGAACAAAAAAGAACGGATGGCGGAATAGTACAGCCCGCGTAAATGGCGACTTTTGACTTTTCTTCCCTGCAACATCTCCCTGGCCCGAAACAGGTTCTGCCCATTGTGACCGAAACGTTGCTCACCAAAATAATTGGGTACACCACGCTCGCGGATAGTGTTGACACGCTCGCAAATCCATTCCCGATCGCCCTGAAGTTCATTAACGCGAATTTCAAACCGGTTTTGCGCAATAGCGCCGGTTTTCAGTTTGCGCTGGTTGCGCAACATTTGCTGCACTTGCAACTGGTCCGTATCAATTTGTGCTGCTGCCGGTACATCTCTACCTGCCAGCTTGACACTGAACCACTGTGTAGTGACGGCATGTTTGTCTTTTAGACCCGCATAGCCTATGTCCACTTTGCTGACTTTTAACTGATTGGCCAAGTGGGATACCACCTCCTCGGTATTCAACCCGGTTTTTTCGATTTGGAAAAACCAATGTTCACCGTCACCACTGGGAGTAAAAGAGAGTTGTTCCCACACTTTAAAATCCGTGGGACTGCATCGTAAGCGACCTTTCGCTTGAGGCGCACCAAAGGCAAAGGCCAATTCTTGGAGGTGATGTTGGAATTGCTCCAGGAGCGGATCAGACATCCGTTTTTACCAGCAACACCACGGCATGTGCCGCTATTCCTTCGGCACGACCGGTGTAGCCCATGCCCTCGGTAGTGGTTGCCTTCACATTGACACAATCCGGCTTTATGCCCAAATCGGTAGCGATATTGTTGCACATAGCGGGTACGTGTTGCGCCAGGCGAGGTTGTTGCGCCACCAGTGTCATATCACAGTTGGCCACGCCCCAATGTCGTGAACTCAGTTCCTGCATGACGTGACGCAACAGAATACGACTGTCGATATTCTCGTACTCGGCGCTGGTATCGGGGAAATGGCGACCTATATCACCCAAACCGGCTGCTCCTAATAGAGCATCACACAGAGCGTGCAGCAATACATCACCATCGGAATGGGCCTGCAGACCTTTGTCGTGAGCGATGCTGACACCACCCAAAATAACCTTGTCCCCGTCGCCAAAACGGTGTGCATCAAAACCGTGTCCTATTCGCATGGGTATTCCTGTCGTTGCAAATTTCTGTAGTTTCTAAGAATCGTTACGCCGATGTATATAAAATTCCGCCAGGGCTAAATCCTCAGCGCGAGTGATTTTGATATTGTCGGTGCGTCCTGGAACCAGTCGCGGTTGATGACCCGCGAATTCCATGGCGGACGCTTCATCAGTCACTAAGTAGCCTTGCTGCAAGGCTTGGTGTAGCGCATCGGTCAAGGCACGCAAAGGAAACATTTGCGGGGTTTGTGCCTGCCACAAATCGCTGCGTTCCACCGTGGTTTCTACTCTGCTGTGCCCCTCTGTACCGGTTTTATCCGCATTGCATACCACAGCCCGTTTGATAGTGTCGCTGACGGGGACCGCCAACAGGCCGCCCACCGGGTCGTTTTGCAAAGTTTGAATCAGGGTTTGAATGTCTTCAGCGCGCACACAAGGTCGAGCAGCGTCATGCACCAAGACCCAGTCCGTAGCTTCTGCGCCCAAGCTGCCCAGCGCCTCCAATGCATTCAATACCGAGTGGCAGCGCTCCTGCCCACCCTCTGTTCGGTGCACGGTTTTCCCCGGGAGTGCCAATGCCAATTCTGACCAATAGGAATCGTCCTGAGACACGGCAACGACCGCTGTATTCAGTTCCGGATGTTGTAATAGAGCTTCAACGGAGTGCTGCATCACGGTTTTACCCGCGAGAGGCAAATACTGTTTGGGTACTTGGGATCCCATGCGTTTACCCGCACCAGCCGCAGGTATCACCCCCCAGAAACGCCGGCCTTGCCTGCTCTCCATAAAACCGACGGACCTCTTATTTACGTCCAGGAACAGGTGTGGTGGAAGAACCCCGTTCAATCACTTGAAAAAAAGTTTCGTCCTTTTTAATCATACCCAACTCACTGCGGGCACGCTCTTCCACGGCTTCCAAGCCCTTTTTCAAATCCTGTACTTCAGCTTCCAAAGCCGCATTGCGTCTGCGCAATTCCTGATTCTCCACTTTTTGCGCCTCTATGGCGTCACGCAATAGCCACACTTCCCGCAGGTTGCCATCCCCAAACCATAACTTGAATTGCAAAACGGCCAGTAGCAATACCAGTATGGTGATGAGTGCTTTCATTTAGGGAACCTCTGATCCACTCCATGAATGGCATAATATAAGGGCAAAATCGTCAATTGCTTCTGAAAAATTTGGAAATATTCCCGATATTCCCTGAATTTTTCGCGCACTTAACCATTATTCCCTCATCTCTGCTCATCCAGGAATGAACAGGCATGGCAACCGCCGGGACGTCATGCCCCGGCACGGACTAGCTCAATTGTTTGAATACAGCCTTACCGGGATAAACGGCTTTGGCACCCAGTTCTTCCTCAATTCGAATCAACTGATTGTATTTGGCAATACGATCGGAACGAGACAAGGAACCGGTCTTAATCTGACCGGCGTTGGTAGCCACAGCCAGATCCGCAATGGTTGCATCCTCTGTTTCACCGGACCGGTGTGAAATCACAGCCGTGTAGCCGGAGGATTTAGCCAATTCTATGGCCGCCAAGGTCTCTGTCAAAGTACCGATTTGGTTTACCTTAATGAGAATGGAATTGGCGATACCTTTGCTTATGCCTTCCTGCAAAATCTTAGTATTGGTAACAAACAAGTCATCACCTACCAATTGAATTCTGCCGCCCAGACGTTGAGTCAACCCACCCCATCCGTCCCAGTCATTTTCATCCAGGCCGTCTTCAATACTCAAAATAGGAAACTTATTGACCCAGGCTTCCAGCACATCCACCATTTGTTCTGAACTCAGGCTTTTACCTTCCGAAGCCAACTCGTATTTGCCCGCTTTATAAAATTCAGAAGACGCCGCATCAATACCGATATAAATGTCTTTACCGGCTTTGTAGCCGGCTTTTTCCACCGCTTCCAGAATGATTTCAATCGCCGCTTCGTTGGAAGGTAAATCCGGTGCAAAACCTCCCTCGTCTCCAACCGCGGTGTTCAACCCCCGGCTGTTTAATACTTTTTTCAGAGCATGAAATACTTCCGCACCGTAACGCACGGCTTCACTAAGACTGGGAGCCCCCACAGGCATAATCATAAATTCCTGTAAGTCCACGCTGTTATCGGCGTGAGAACCGCCATTGATGATATTCATCATGGGGACCGGCATTTGATATTCATCACCGGGATTCAAGTAGCGATACAAGGGCAGATTAACAGCGGCGGCGGCCGCTTTGGCACTTGCCATGGAAACAGCCAACAAGGCATTGGCCCCCAAACGGGCTTTGTTGTCCGTACCGTCCAGGGCAATCATTTTCTCATCCAACTGTGCTTGCTGAGTGGCATCCATACCCACCAAGGCATCACGAATTTCACCATTCACATTGGCTACCGCCGTACGAACCCCTTTGCCCAGATAACGACTGCTATCATTATCCCTCAGTTCGATCGCTTCGCGAGATCCGGTAGACGCACCGGAAGGTACCGCCGCACGTCCCATGACGCCGGAAGCCAGAATCACATCCGCTTCCACCGTGGGATTGCCTCGGGAATCAATAATCTCTCGGGCACGAATTTCGGAAATATTTGTCTTATTACTCACTCTTTACTCCATTATTTTCATTTGCTGCTGTTTATTGCTTATTGCACTTTCATTTGCTGTATTCCAGCCGGGAACTGCCTCAATCCAGGGCCAAGGCAGACGCTTTGACGGCAGTATCAATTTCTTTTAGAGAAACCAGTAAGGCTTCCATTTTGTCCAGTGGCCAGGAATTGGGCCCGTCACTCAAGGCTTGATCCGGGTTGGGATGGGTTTCCATAAACAAACCGGAAATACCGGCCGCCACCGCCGCACGAGCCAGGACCGGCACAAACTGGCGCTGCCCACCGGAACGGGTTCCCTGCCCTCCCGGCTGCTGTACCGAATGAGTCGCATCAAAAACCACCGGACAGCCGGTTTGGCGCATAATCACCAAACCACGCATATCGGATATGAGGGTATTGTAGCCAAAAGAAACCCCCCGTTCACACACCATTACCTGCTCGTTACCCACTTCCCTGACTTTGTCCACCACATTCTGCATATCCCAGGGCGCCATGAATTGACCTTTTTTAATATTCACCGGTACACCCTGTTGGGCCACTGCCTGGATGAAATTGGTCTGGCGACACAAAAAGGCCGGGGTCTGCATCACGTCCACCACTTGAGCCACTTCGTTCAGAGGCGTGTCTTCATGCACATCCGTCAACACCGGAACACCAATCTGCTGTCGCACCTTTTCCAGGATTCTAAGCCCTTGTTCCATGCCCGGACCACGGTAACTCTTGCTGGACGAACGATTGGCCTTATCAAATGAGGACTTGTAAATCAGGGGAATTTGCAGCTTAGCGCAGAGTTCTTGCAAATAGCCCGCCGTATCCAAAGCCAGCTGCTCGCTCTCGATAACGCAGGTACCGGCAATAAGGAAAAAAGGCTGATCCACACCCACTTTAAAATCGCATAATTTCATCGCACGCTTTGCCTCTGTATTTACGCTGGTCTAAGCCGTCTTTTCTAAATTTCGGGTCTGTCGAAACTGCCGTGCCGCATCCACAAAGGAACTAAACAGGGGATGGCCATCGCGCGGTGTGGAGGTAAACTCGGGATGGAACTGACAGGCAATAAACCAAGGATGAGACGGAATTTCCACCACCTCCACCAGGTTGTTATCCGATGACTTTCCGGTAATGGCCAAACCGGCCTCCTCTAATATCTTGAGGTAGCGATTATTGAATTCATAGCGATGCCGGTGCCGCTCCACAATGACGTCCTTACCGTACAATTCGCGAATCCGGGAATCTTGCATCAACTGACAGGCCTGACCGCCCAGGCGCATGGTACCGCCCAAATCCGACGATTCGGTGCGTCTTTCGATTTTGCCGGTCTCAGTGGTCCATTCCGTAATCAAAGCGATTACCGGATGCTCGGATTCGGGGTCAAATTCAGTGCTGTGAGCTCCGTCCAGTTTCGCCACGTTGCGAGCATACTCAATAACTGCGACCTGCATACCCAAACATATACCCAGATAGGGAATATTATGAGTACGAGCATAGTGAACCGCCTCAATTTTACCTTCCACACCGCGATCACCAAAACCACCGGGAACCAATATGGCCTGAGTCCCTTCCAGGCAGCGGGTGCCTTCTTTTTCAATCTGCTCGGAATCAATATACTTGATATTCACTTTGGTACGGGTGTGAATTCCCGCATGGACCAAGGCCTCGGATAAGGATTTATACGCTTCCGTCAAGTCCATGTATTTACCCACCATGTGGATGTCCACCTCGCCGGTGGGATTGTCCAGCGCATCCACTACCGCCTGCCATTGCGATAAGTCCGGCTTTGGAATGTGTTCCAGCTTGAGCTTTTCTACCACAATATCATCCAGATCCTGCTCTTCCAGCATCATGGGAATTTTGTAAATACTGTCCACATCAATAGCGGAAACCACAGCCCGCTCTTCCACATTGGTGAACAAGGCGATTTTACGACGCTCGTCCGCCGGTACGGGACGATCGGCGCGACAAATCAACACATCCGGCTGGATGCCGATACTGCGCAATTCCTTAACACTGTGCTGCGTGGGCTTGGTTTTAAGCTCCCCTGCGGTGGGTATATAGGGCAATAAGGTCAGGTGTATGAACAAGGTGCGATCGTGCCCCAGCTCCACACCCATTTGCCGTATGGCCTCAAGAAAGGGCAAAGACTCAATATCCCCGACCGTACCGCCAATTTCCACCATGGAAACATCCGCATCTCCGGCGCTTTCCATAACCCGGCGCTTGATCTCATCGGTAATGTGCGGAATGACCTGAACCGTGCCGCCGAGATAATCCCCCTGACGTTCCTTACGGATCACATCGGAATAAATACGACCAGTGGTGTAATTATTCCGTTGGGTCATAGTGGTTCGCACAAAGCGTTCGTAATGCCCCAAATCCAAGTCGGTTTCGGCGCCATCATTGGTCACAAACACTTCGCCGTGCTGAAAAGGACTCATGGTACCGGGGTCCACATTAATGTAAGGATCCAGTTTCATCATGGTTACTTTTAAACCACGCGCTTCCAACACCGCAGCCAAAGACGCCGATGCAATGCCTTTACCCAGGGAAGACACCACACCGCCCGTAATAAAAATAAATTTTGTCATATCAACCTGTTAACCCTCAACACCCAGTGTTGAAGGGGATGAATTTTGGGGAAAATTTCTAAATTTTGAAGGGACTACAAGTTACCAGAAATCGGGGGTTGGCTCAATGGCCACAGCTCACAGTTTGCTCTATAGGGACAAATTTCCAGCGACTATTCTAACCGGATTTTCTTCATTAATTGTTCCTGATCACGTAATGGCAAGCGGGAACCGTCCGGGTTTTCCTGCCACACCTCTTCCTTAAAAAAATTGACCACGATGGGCTTACTAGCAACTTGTTTGCGCAGTTTTTTTACAATCTCCTGTATTTTCTCTTGCTCTTTAGGCGCCGCGACTCCATAGACCCGAATCTCCAAGTAACGCCGATGGGCTATACCATCCACAGCCGGTCTAGCCTGATATTTGGCCTGCACGGGAAAATCGTAGCGCGATATTAACGCTGACACCACCTGCTGGGTTTCATCCGCATCCTGGTCACTGACGAATTTAAGATTGGAAAAAATCAGCAATCCCAGCAATACTACAGCAAAAGTGACAGCCACCACTTCGGAGAACTCCGGTTTAACACCGGAACGAAAGCGCCTTACCGCCCAGGTTAAAATTAGGGCCGGACCCAACACATACACCACAATAACTAGAACGATTTGAACCATTTTGACCTGTTTTTGGAACTATTGTTGTGAATAAACCGAGGCAGCAAAAATCTATTACTGTCTAAAAACAATCCGAGCTTCCACTTTGGCGAACAAACCGCTTAAAATATTTTCACTTAACCACCACCCCACCAATACACCGATGGTGTTCGCCGCCATGTCGGCGATCTCGAAAAAACGGCGTCCACTCATACCTTGCAGAATCTCCAAACCGATTCCCATGGAAACAAACAGCAGGGCCAATATCAATAGAGACACGCGTTTGAAATACAATTGCCCAAACCAAGCCATGAGGGTCAAGTAAGCCAGGAAATGACCCACTTTGTCCCCGAATTGGAAATGGATAATCTTGGGTGGGTTGGAGCTGAGACTAAGAAAAATAATCGTCGCTACCAAGGCGATACCCAAACCCAGCCAAATTTTTCGTAATCGCAATTCCACTTTATATATAATCGTTTAATAGGCGTTTTTGTGAATAAAGCCGGTATAAAGGGTCATCAAAATAATCTTCAAATCCAACCACAAGGACCAGTTTTCCACGTAATAAAGATCATATTCCACGCGCCGTTTCATCTTGTCCAAGGTATCGGTTTCACCTCGCAGACCGTTGACCTGCGCCCAGCCGGTAATACCGGGTTTTACTTTGTGGCGTAACATATAGGCATCAATCTGATCTTTATAAAACTCGTTGTGGGCCAAAGCATGAGGCCTGGGTCCTACTATAGACATTCGCCCCTGCAAAACGTTCATAAATTGCGGTAATTCATCCAAACTGGTTCGGCGTAAAAAAGCCCCAAAGGGTGTAATACGAGTGTCGCCTTTGGTCGCCTGAGTAACCTCTCCATCGGCTTCCTCATGTACTGTCATGGTCCGAAATTTATAAATTTTTACCGGACGCCCGTCCCAACCATGGCGCATTTGCTTGAAAAACACTGGCCCCGACGAAGTCAGTTTCACACCCAAAGCGACGATTGCCAACAAAGGACTCACCAACAATAAAATCAGTAATGCCAGTAATCTGTCTTCCAACTCCTTAATAAAGCGGTTCATCCCCACCATGGGCGAGGCACTTAAATCAATGACCGGCAAACCGGCCACTTCGGTAATCGAGTGGTTTAACAAGCGAAACCCAAATATACCAGGCACGAAGCGGATATTGACTGTGCTGTGGCGTAAAGCACTTAATATTTCGACCATTCGTTCTTCTTCGCGTAAAGGCAATGCTAACCAGACTTCGTTGACTTTTTTTTCTTCTATCAATTTAAACAAATTAGCGGAACTAGGTACTACAGGTATACTATCTATGGCCGACAGCCCATACTCTGAATTTTCGGGACCTACAAATGCCACAATATCCAAACCTGTCCATGCAGCATTGCGAATTTTTTCCGCTACATTTAACCCTAACTCCCCTATACCCACAATCACTATGCGTTTATGGTTCCAACCGCGTTTTCGCATTGCTTTTAATAATTCGTAAAAACCGATTCTAAACACCACCAAGCATACACCGCCGCTGAAAGCCCACATAATCATCCATTGGCGAGAAAATATTATGCTTGTCTTAGTAAACACAGATATTACGACCAAGAGAGTAAGCACTACTATCCAAGCTAACATTACCACTCGAACCTGGTAAACCCAGTTTTTGCCACGCCAGGAAGTATATATACCGGATGCGGAAAACACGATAAAGGTCAACATTGCGGCGATCAAAAGCGCTGCTTGATAACTAATTGAAAAATCTAAATTTCCGAAGCGCCAATAGTGAGCTACGCACGCGCTTAGCAAAACGCATATTACATCCAACATTTTGGAGATAAACGACAATGTGCTCGCGTACTCTTGTAATACTCCCCTAGGAATCATTTTTGTTTACCAAGTAGCTCTTGTAAAATATCGAATCACTCATTTATCAGCAGTTAATTACTCTTTGTAGCCCTTCTTCCAAACTTACCTTTGGAGACCAACCTGGTAGAATCAAACCTCTATCCCACGGACGCATAACCTCTCGATTCCTGTACTGATTCGCACCCCACTGAACTGATAAGCTTTTTTGAGATACTTTCTCTATAGTTTTCACAAGTTCTTTTATGGAAATCGTACTTTCCGCACTAACCATATACTCTTCCATATCATTCTGGCTCTCACTGAGTAATCTACTCACCCCCATCTCCAAACAATTTAATACATCATCAATAAACACCAGATTAATGTGTTGTTCTCCAGGTGACAATTTAATTTCCGTATCCAACCCCAAGTTTTTTATTAAAAGCGGAATTAATTTTTTTCTAGAATCATTTGGCCCGAACGTGTCAAACAGTTTTAAATCAATTATCTTAAAACCCCTAGCTTTATGGTAATACGCTGCAATATCCAAAAAGGCTTGTTTTGTCGCTGAATACAAATTTACCGGTTCGTACACATTATTGTTATAATGTTGCCAAGAAGTTCCAATATTAAGTAAATTTTTACATGAACTTCTATCCATAGCTTCCAGCAATTGAGAGCCAAACAGTACATTTGAATCAATTAGCGACTCAACATGCTCTAACTTATGCTCACTTACATAATGCGATGCCAAATGCACAACCAAATCAGGTTTCAATTCACAAAATCTACTTGCCAAACTCGCTGCCGTTTCATTCTCATATAACGTTATAATATTCTGCTCTACTACCTTTCCCCCTAAACCTGTTAAATCAGAGCCTGCGCGAAGAGTCACACTTACCTCGTACCCCCTTTTTAATAAATAGCCCACTAAGCGACTACCTATATATCCAGTGGCGCCTGTAATTAATATTTTATTTTTCATTTCTAAGTAGCTTATATAAAAGGTGAATAGAAATCAGATAGTTTTTCAAAACTTCTATCTCTTTGCGAAATAAATTCAGGATTATGCATTTCGGGCCACCTAATTCCACAACTGTTCCACAAAATACCATTATCCCATTCCTGCCGGTATACCGTGCTTGTCTTATAAACCATAATTGACCTATCCTCTAACGCACAAAAACCATGCGCAATTCCCTTTGGTAAGATCAATGCACTGCAATTTATGTTATTAAGCTCAACTATACCGTGCTTAAGAAACGTTTCCGAACTCTTTCGTAGATCCAAAAAAACATCAAAAACCCTTCCTTTCGGACAATAAACAAATTTCTCATGATCATATGGCGGTAATTGAAAGTGCATCCCCCTAACAACTCCTTTTCGGGAAACTGAATAATATTCTTCTTTAAACTCCATAATGAAGCCCAATTCTTTGTAAGCTTCATCGTTATACACTTTTACGAACGACCCTCTTGCATCTGAAAATGGTTTCGTATGAACCAAGAAGCAACCTTTAATGTCAAGCTCTTCAAACCCCATTATTTATTTACCTGTATACTCTATACATCCAGATTCTTTCCACTAGTCACTTGTAGTTTTCCTAATGTCTCTATAACAATCTTTCTATTCGGGCTCTAATTTCCCTGGTAACAATCGTATTCTTTTAATCACACAACCCCCTACACTCGATAGAGTTAGACCATTTCACATTTAATGCATATTTGTATATATTACATCAATGACTGCTTATTAGCTTAGCAATAACCTTTTTGTAACATACCCGACAGAATAGTATTAACGGAATTCGGTATATATTCAACAGCACATAAATGATATCTTCTCGTAATATTTTGGGCTCAAGTTTATACTTCCCCCGCCAGTGCAAAAATATAAAATAAATACACCAAATCACCGATAACTGTGAACTAGTTTCAAATTTCTTAGCTAACTCAGTTTTTCCTAGGTATACCAATGTGTGGTTGGCAATTTTATATCTGTTCGCAAATATTCTTGGCGAGTACCTAAGGTTTCTATGGTCGTCATCAGACATGGCAACGATTTTTTTTCTTAGCACCAATTTGTGCGATTCCCCCAACACTATCAACATCATCAATGCTGCAAATAAATAATAGGAACCACTAAGACCAACTAAAAAGTCTCGATATTTTTCTATTTCAACCCTTTTGGCTATATATGCTGTTATCTTGGGAAACTTAATAATGTCACGTACTATCGCCTCTTCTTTTTCTTCAATTTTTATAAACCCATCGAAATCAAATACCAAATTAGATTCTCCGTAACCACCCTCCTTGAAATTAGAAATACAAACCCCTGGCCGATACTTTTGTATATCCAACACTATATCGTTCAATGTTTCTATAATTACATCATCATCACTGCAATACCAAACATATTCCCCCTTACTCTCCGTATAACAACTCAACATGTTTGCATCCAGGCCAATATTTTCTTTTTGTTCTACATAAGAAAAATAAAATCCTTTTCGTTCTAATGCCTCCTTATAATCATGTACCACATGATACGTATTATCCTCAGATGCATTGTTTGCCACCAATATTTCTATACCTAGCCCACCAACCTCTTTAGAAAGGTCCATTTCAAGGAATTGCTGGAACAACCTACCCAATTTGTCTTCCCTATTGAATGTTGGAACAGCAATGGTTAAAAACGGTATCATATCATCCACTTAATTGTAATTATTGAACACATAATTAAAGTTCCGTTCTATCAAACGAATCTATATAGGATTTTGAACTAGCATTTAATACAGATACACCACTTTTATCTGCGAAATGCCGCAATAATTTATAGCTATAATACAGCTTAGCCCAACCAGAAAATACCTGATGCATATCAAACACACCTTTATCTCCTGCGTTAAAAAATGGCGTCAACACGACATTTTCGGCGTCATCATAAAAATGATGTTGCCTCACATAAAGCACATTATCCTTTCCCACGAGAATATCCTCATGCCAAGAATGATCCGCCCCAACAAAATATACCTTCTCATATCCCATATTAATTGCTAAAAAAATTGACGCCACCAGCACATTATAGGGCCGCGGCATCCCAAGCCCTCTTTTATATATCCCGTTAACCAACCACCCAAACCCGTCCACTGGCGTTCTATTATACAAGTTAATGTTTATATTCGAGTTCGTGCTCAGCTTACTGAATACTTTGCTGCGCCTAGCCTCTACAGGGATAAAAAAATTTAACTCCCATTTGGTTTTACTGCACATGTATTCTATAAATTTGTCTCGATCTTCTACGCCCTGCTTTAAATTATCATCCCAAATATCCGGATCTAAAACCACATAGTGGTTTGGCATTATTTCCTCATAGATTTCCGACAAAGCAAAATAGTTGACACAAACAATATCCTTCCCAGCACAAAGACCAGGATTATTGACCAAATCAATCGAAAGGGACGGCCCATTACCCAGGATAATACATTCCCTCCGCATAGCTTTTCCGCCATCCACTCCTCTCTTCGACATCACCACGACCAATGCTAGAGAAAAAATGGAATTACCGACTTTATCTAGCCAAGATAGAACTTTTCGAATTACTTCTTTCATAGAATATGAAAACTGTTTGAGTTAACGAAATAGAAACCATAGATAGCACCATTGACAAAGCAACCCCTAATGCGGCTAGCTTAGGCGTTAATACAACCAATGATACCAACACACATAATAACCCTACATAGTTGCTTATCAATATCTTTACGTCTAACCTACGCACATACAGCGGGAAATAGGCTATGTGCCCGAAACACATCGCACAATTAAAAACTACGAGAACCCAATAAATCTCTATTTTCTGCCAATATATACTCTTACCCACAAACTCCAGCACTGGGTATATCAAGCCAATCGCCCCTATAGACAGAACTACCACAGCAAACAATATTTCTTTTGCCATCCGTTTCATTTTGCTCTTGTATTCTGAATATTCGCCTCTATTATATGCTGCAACTATTTTTGGATACTGTTGAGCAACAACGCCTGCTTCGATAAAGGACAATATCGCACTAGACATACCCATGAAAAACACATACACACCTACAGCCGCGTCCCCAATATTTATCTTTAAGAAATATTTATCTGCAATGAATATTCCTCTTAAAGCTAAAGTGCCCGCAAAAAAAAGTAATGCATTCTTCAAACCCCTGCGAATCCAATACCAATCTATGCTCCGTCCCCGCACCCCACACCAATCCAAATCCTTATACAAAATACGAGCGGTCAAAAGCATGCTTAATACTGCCCCGATAAACCACCCACTCCAAACAGTATCTAACTGCCTATAACTATCATCCGAATACATCAACCCAACAACCACGTACACCCAAGCTCCACCTCTGAGCAACAGTACCAAGTTGGCAAAATTAGCCCTATGTATCACAACCAACAACCTATAGGATTCTTGAGATAGATGCTCTATTGATAGAATCAAATAAAACCAAGCAATATCCTCCCACTTTAGTAATCCTGCAAAAAACACCAAGACCAGAAAAGGTAACACAACTAAATACACGATTACATAAAAAACCACTTGATCCCTGATAACGAAAGCCCACTCACTTTTATCCAACGCGAGCATTTCACGAGACGCGTAGGCGTAGAAATCCAGCCCGAGGAAATACAAAGCATAGCCTACAGTTGCCACAAAAACGCCGTACACCCCCATTTCTTCGGGGCTCAAATACTTGGCTAGATGAACGACTAAAATAAACTTGCTTATTAACGTAAGCAACCTTAATAATATTCCAACTATTCCACTTTTAAACTCTAAGAGCTTCATTCAGTTTCATCACAAATAATAAGCATACATTTCACACAACATTCAAAATTCAAAATTATTTAATATACTCCCAGCACATAGGCTCTCCTCGTTCAATGTCTACTTTTGCATATAGACCCAAAATTTCCTCATAGAATTTCGGAGCCAGCCCCATGCCAGGCCTTATTCGTCGAACGTTATCTTTTGTTATCAATTCCCCTTTCTTAATATCTTTTATTGCATAGATGGATCTCCTGAATTTTACGTTTTCTATTTCAGCAGGCTTCCTCTCATAGCTTGCTTCCCCTAGAGCTTTCCATGCATTCTTCGCCTCTACACACAAAATTTTTAGTTCATCTGGCTCAAGTGAAAATTCACTATCAGGCCCCTTATCTGCCCTATCTAAGGTAACATGTTTCTCTATTACGCATGCCCCCAGAGCAACACTTACAACAGATACCGTTGTTCCCAAAGTATGATCCGAAAGTCCGGCAATCACACCAAATGATTGAGACAAATCATTTATTGTACGTAAATTTGATTGTTCTATTGGCGCGGGGTAGCTACTAATACAATGCAGAAGTATAAGGTCGTCACATCCATTCTCTTTAGCTACTTCAACGGCTTCTTGTATTTCGGTATAACTTGCCATACCGGTCGAAATGATCATGGGCTTCCGTGTTTGCGCGACATATTTAATCAGTGGTAAATCAATCGCTTCAAAAGAAGCTATTTTATAAGCAGGAACATTTAAATCCTCCAAAAAATCCACAGCCGACTCATCAAAAGGGGTGCTAAAACAAGTTATACCTACTTTTGACGCATGATCGAACAACTCCTTGTGCCACTCATAGGGTGTTTGTGCCTGCTTATAGAGCTGATACAAATTGTAGCCATTCCACAATCCACTATGAATCTGAAAATCTTGTTTATTACAATCAATAGTAATTGTATCTGCAGTATAGGTTTGCAGTTTAACGGCATCCGCCCCCATTTTGGCCGCCATTTCTACTGTTTCCAACGCCCTTTGTAATTTTCCATTATGATTCGCCGACAATTCCGCGATGATATACGGTGGTTCATTCAACCCAATAGCTCTTCCGTTTATTTCTATAGACTTCATACGCACACTTTCCTCATCGACTTCACAAATATTGCTTTTGTACTATTTACTCTTTAACGTTCACAATATTCCAGGCCATTATAAGGTAGAACGTTGATATACATTCCGTTCGCTATCTGAAAACACACACTCAAAACCCAATGAATTGAATATTTTATTGGAGGCAATATTCTGTGTTTTTACCTGCCCCTTTATTTTTTCAATCGCCCTACTCTCCTCCTTTAATTTTTTTAGTGCCGACCATAAAATAATCTGCCCTATCCCTGCACCTCTATAATTCGCATCAACGGAATAACTAATCTCTGCCACTGAATCGATTATATCAAAACGGACTTGGCCAACAGGAATGCTGTTGCACTCAAATATATATAGCAAGCAATTATTGTTTTTAAGTTTTTTTTCAAACCAATCTTCATGTGCTCCCCTTTCAATCATGTCGGTTTTAAATGCCGAACTTCGAACGACAGGGTCATTAGTCCATTTGTATAATAGATCTACATCTTTAGCATTGGCACTTCGACATGTCATACTAAGTATATCTACCAATCGTGTAGCGCCAAGCCCATCGCATATGTCTATGGAGTTTTCAAACATTGAATACCACTTGCTTTTATCAGACACCACGTCTTCAATAATTTCTTTCAAATCCTCCAATTGTTCCCACAAACGAACAGCGCCTCGGGCTTGTAATTGACAAATATTCTCTTTTTGGTTTTCCGCGATAAACGTCACCAGACTAGGCAGACCCAACACGCATCTCTCCCAAGAAGCTGTACCACCAGATCCAATTGATAAGTCTGCTTGCAACATTAACTCCGCCATGTTATCCACTCCAACCAACACTTCCATAGCGACGGGATATTCACGTGAAATATCATTTATTTCGTCGACATGTGGAGCCCCCTTACCAAGAACAACAACAATTTTTTCTATACTCAGTCCTTTCATCTTAACCAACAACTGCAGTACTTTTAGCGCATAGTTTCTTTCGTCCATCCCCCCCATGAATATCAATAGAGTTTTTACGCCGTTATACATCTTTCTTTTTCTGAGAGCTTTTTCTCTTAGTGCTAAATACTCAGACCGAAGCAACGCGTATTTAGGACCAAGCCTAAACAGGCATGGTTTATCTATATACAAACGATAATCCCCACTATCGACATCCAACGCTGAATTTACTAATATGTCGCAATCCAATCTTCTATTTGCCAAGTCATCAATAACCATAATATTTTGCACGTGCGGTCGTAGCATCGCGTGCCATTGATAATCGATTCCGTAGTGATCGACAATGAACCAATCAATATTCAAAGCAGCCACTGCATCTATTGTGTCCGATGCATCCTCTGAAAATGAAACGCCAAGCCAATCTTTGTAAGATTCCAGTGTGCTAACCTGAAACTTCGTTCTATTGATATCCGGAAGGGTAATGAGTGTATGGCCATGTTTTGTAATATAGTAATCTAGATCCAACTGTGTTTCTCGACAGATGAAGTATATTTTAGCTTCATTTATCGCATCGGCTAATGTCAAACATCGCATAAGATGCCCCAAACCGATGGCTATACTAGCGTCAACACGAAACGCTACGTTCATCAGCTGTCGGCGCTTTTAAAGCACATGGACTGAAACATCAATTCCGCTCTATCCCAGTCTTCTAAAGTATCCAAATCCTGGACCATATGTCGGGGCAACACTATGGGTATAGACTCATTAGAATATATGGTTACGTTATTCAAAAATGCAGACTTGGTTCCCCAATAGAATTGGCCGGCATCATGATAGGTCTCCTCTAAGTCTTGAGATCTGATCATATTATTTTCAGGCCAAATTGCCTCCACACAGCCGCTTGATTCTATTCGAAGCGCCCTTTGTATTGGAAAAGCAAAGGTGGTAACAGGAAAAACATATGATTTTCCGGAAGTGATCAATTTGTTGTAAGCTTCCTTCAAATACTCCGGTAGTAAAGACGGTGCTGTGGCATAGATACAGCAGATGTAATCAACAGAAATACCGCTATCATCGCACCAAGTCAGCGCATGCTTTATCACATCCACAGTTCCTGTGTAATCATCTGATAAGTCATGTGGCCGTATAAAAGGCACCTCCGCCCCATAACTTTGGGCAACAAGGGCAATTTCTTCATCGTCCGTAGAAACTATTATCCGATCAAAACAGGAGCAATCTATAGCCGCTTGTATAGACCATGCGATGATTGGCTTCCCATGAAAATCTTTTATATTTTTCCTTGGTATTCGTTTACTACCCCCCCTTGCTGGTATCAAAGCAATATTCATAATACACTTTGTTTTAAAGCCGTAATAACTTTATCCTGCTCATCCTCCTTAAGACCAGGAAACATCGGCAAGCTAATTGCCTCTTGAGAGTAGGTTTCCGCCGCGGGATAATCCCCCTTCTTAAAACCTAATTCTCTATAATATGGTTGTGTATGTACTGGTATGTAGTGCAAATTCACAGATATACCCAAGCTTCGTAGCTGCATAAATACATCTTTGTGAGACTTATTCATACTCTTCAGGTCCAATCGAATAACATATAGGTGCATCCCTGAATAGCTGTCACTTGGTCGGTATGGACACCTTATCGGCAAACCCTCTAGCATTTCATCATAGCGATTTGCCAGCGAATGCCTCCTCATGATAAATTCATCCAACCGATTAAGCTGGCTCTCTCCCAAGGCTGCCTGAATATCCGTCATCCTATAGTTATAACCTAAATGTATTTGCTCGTAGTACCATGGTCCATGACTCGATTCTGTCATTATATTTAAATCTCTTGTAATACCATGACTTCGTAGCAAGCACATTTTATCAAATAGTTGCTCATTATTTGTTACAGCCATACCGCCTTCACCGGTAGTGATAGATTTTACTGGATGAAAGCTAAAAACCGCAATATCGCTAAATTCGCAACTTCCGATTGGCTTATCTAGGTATTTACCTCCTAAGGCATGGCATGCGTCCTCGATCACATGGAACCCATACTCCTTTGATAGCGAATAAATCTCTTTCATATCACATGACAAACCGGAAAAATGAACCGTAACTAAAACTTTCGGAAGTGAGTTGGTTTTGCTTGATTTTATAAGCTTTTTTCGTAAGAGCTCTACGCTAATGTTGCAGGTAACTGAGTCAATGTCTACGAAATCTATATTTGCGCCACAATATAGAGCACAATTCGCGGATGCCACAAATGTAATTGGTGAAGTCCAAACCCAGTCACCTCTACCGACACCTAGCGCCAAACAAGAAATATGTAGCGCAGAAGTGCCGCTGTTAACCGCTACACTGTATTTTGAACCTGTGTATTCTTTCACAGATTTTTCGAATTGAGGAACCGCCTCGCCTTGCGTAAGAAAATCTGACTTCAGAACCCTGACAACCGATTCAATATCCTCATCAGAAATGTGTTGACGACCATAAGGTATCATTTTCTCATTTACCTTTTTCCATCAGGAACCAAGTTATATCGTCTTGGGGATACACTGGATCATTTCGATATAAAAAACCATAGTCTTTGAGAGTCAGATCACTATACAGTGTCATTATTTCGTTTGCGAAATCACGCTTGTATAACCTATCCTTGTGTCCGCGGTATTCCAGCGCAACAGGAGTTGGATTGTAGTATTCGGCAATAAGTATATACTTTGTAGAATACTCATAAAGCCTTTTATATACCTCATTTACATAATCAGGATTTATATGAATCAACAAACCCTTGGTAAAAGTTAGCTCATATGTAGTATCTAGCGTAACATCCAGGACAGAATCAACAACAACTTCAGCTTCGCCCCATTCACGTAATATCTTTGCTGCTTCCTCGTTTATCTCTATACCTGTTAATTTACAGCTTGGTAATAGTGACCTCAATGCGCGCAAATTCATACCGACGTTGCAACCCATCTCCAGAATATTTCCCAGATTACCCGTACGTCGAATTACCTCTGAAAAAAAAGACAAATTGGCTGCTGCTAGTTTTGCACCAATATTTCGGGAAATATACTCTTTCCCAAATTCACCTTGCCAAAATTTTTCTTGACCTGTCTTCACATCATAATACCTCAAGTTCGATCTCGTATTAAAACCCACTCACCTTTGGAATCTTTCTCAAACAAATCATGATTCACAAAGGAATCCATTATTTTCTCGTACTTTTCCAAACTGATACCTATTAAATCGCAAAATTCTTTTACGTTATCAGAATCTACTCCACCATCAATGTTCTTTGCTATTTCGAGCGCTTCAGAACGAGATATACGATTGTTTCGAATCTCTATATTAAGCTGATCGGTTGCTCGCCCATAGCCAAACTTTAGAAATTTAACCCGCTCACGGATATCAATATATTTCATATCACAATTCTCATAATCAACCCACGCCCCTTGAGGAGGCTCAACCAAAGCTTGCCAACCCAACTTTTTCACCACTTGTAAATGTACACTTGCATCCCACTTATAGAAGTAGCCATAAAACAAGCCCAATATTCCTAGTTTTTGAATGTCTTCATCGGATGGAAACTGGAGCATACACAAATCTTCCATGCTAATTTCTTCATCTACCATATCCTCTTCACGAAAACCTCGCATCAATCCAAATTCTTGCCGCCATCGTCTATCGATAATCATGCTATCGCGACTTTGAGTCGGCCCACCATATTCAAATTGAGGATTCTCACCAAATATGACTAAAGGAATATTGAATTTGGCGGCCACATGAAAAGGTACTGTGTAAATCCCTACGTGATTAACCCAATAGTGATCCCCCACTATTTCAAATCCTTTCCTAACTAGAGCTCGAACTATTTTGGGGTTAAGAGTAAAATGAACATGATCGACACCTATCTCTTTTAGCACCTCCAAATTGTGCAGACCGGTATTCGTTTGATCAAATTGATCAAACGTTACTGCCAACGGTCTCATGCCATGAATAACTTTCATCGCATATACCTGCCAAGTACTATCTTTACCCCCGCTAACAGGTATAACGCAATCGTACCATCCCCGCGATTTACTCCTCGCGTCGGAGATTATTTCCTTGAACGATTTATCTCTCTGCTCCCAATCAATCGCATCTTCTATGCCATGTTTTCTTTCGGCAGACTTGCAAGCATCACAAATTCCTTCCGAGTCAAAAAACAAATCAGGTTTTGTATTTGGAAAAAGACACTTTTTACAGTACAAAATATTCATATCAACCTCATTGGCAGCCCTTGTTCACTCATATGTTTTTTAATAGTTATAATACTTTCTCCAATCCAGTAAAATATACTGCCCGCCGCAATTGCTGTTGCACCGCTATTTATCGCTTTTACACAATCTTCTTTACTTCCACAACCACCCGCAGCAACTATCGGGACATCTACTGACTGGGACACACTCTTTATCAGCCCCAAATCGTAACCATTCATTTTTCCGTCGTTGTCAACTGAATTTAGCAAAATTTCTCCTACCCCCATAGACACCACTTTCTGAGCTGTCTCCACTGCGCCCACATCATGAACTATATTGGCTGATTGCGATGCTGCATAGTAGACAGAATTTTCTTTTTTAACATCCAAGGAAAATACAACAGCTTGACGACCGTATTTCTTCGATACTTTTTCAATTAAACTCGGATCACTATAGAAAGCGCTATTTATCACCACTTTATCAGCACCTGATCTAAACAGTCTGTCCGCGTCTTCAACAGAGCGAACCCCTCCTCCTACTGACAATGGCATTACACATTGAGCTGCTAACCTCTTAATCAAGTCTTCATTAATTCGTCCGGATTTATAGGCATCTATATCGACGATAACCATTTCATCAGCCATACGACTGGAAAATACTTTAACATTAGTGATGGAATCACCCACCATGCGCGCATCATCGAACTGCACAGTTTTAACAATGGAACTCCCGCGAACAAGCAAGATTGGAATGATACGTATTTTGAGCATTATATATTCTTGAGATGAACAAAGTTTTTCAGCAATTTCAATCCGGCTTTTTGGCTTTTTTCCGGATGAAATTGCACCCCGAAAACATTTTTTTTCTGGAATGCCGCTACTATATTCTTATTGCAGAAACGAACATAAGAGCATTGCACATCCTCTCTTACAACGGAATGATAACTATGCACAAAGTAAAATGAAGACCCCAGCTCCACCCCCTCAAACAAAGTTTGCTCCAACCCGTTAAAACCCTCCATATTGTTCCACCCCATATGAGGGACTCGACACTTACCGGAAGATTCTAGCGGTACTACGTTACCTTGCACCAAATCCAATCCTGAAGTTCTACCATCCTCATAACCCTCAGAAAGAGCTAATTGCATCCCCAAACATATACCTAACAACAACCCTCCTTGATCAACATGACTTTTTACATGTTCTGAGAACCCTAAACTATTAAGGTTTTTCATACCTTTAGGATAAGCACCAACACCCGGCAATACTATCCTATCAATCCCTACTAATTCATGAGGCTTCGTTGCGACCACCACATTACAATCTAAAGCTTGAAGTGCATTGACAATGGAAAATATATTTCCAACGCCATAATCTATCACACCTACCGATACACTATTCATGTATTAATTAAAACTCGTTTACTCTTGTGCCAACCGATCATATTCAAGTATTTCCTTGTCCGAAAGAAATACGGAATTCGTTCCGGAATGATATTCAAAACCCTGATCAACTAAGTTCCCTACCGCTTTCAAAGCATTTACTTTAAAATCATTGCTACCTTCCATAAAAGTTATACTTGGCCCAATCACATAGTGATCATCAAACTCGATTGTTAAATGAGAGTCATCTGCGGGACACATAATTTCATGAAGTTTTTCTCCCGGTCTAATCCCAATAATCTTGTGTTCCAAATCAGGTGCCATTGCCGTTGCTAAATCCACAATCCGAACAGACGGAATTTTTGGCACAAATATTTCTCCTCCTTTCATACGCTGGAAATTCTTCAAAACGAAATCCACCCCCTGTTGGAGGGTAATCCAAAACCTCGTCATATCCTGATGCGTTATAGGAAGATACGATGTTCCGTCCTGAATCAGCTTCTTGAAAAAAGGTACCACTGAACCTCTTGAACCAACCACATTTCCATATCGAACAACTGAAAATCTCGTGTGACCTGGCCCTACTATATTATTTGCCGCCACAAATAATTTGTCAGATGCTAGTTTAGTTGCTCCATACAAATTAATCGGATTGGCAGCTTTATCAGATGACAGGGCAATAATTTTTTTTACATTGTTTTCAATTGCTGCTTTTATTACATTTTCTGCGCCATGAATATTGGTCTTTATACATTCCATGGGATTGTATTCGGCAGCAGGGACTTGTTTCAATGCTGCTGCATGAATAACATAATCCACCCCTTTCATTGCCTGATATAGCCTTTCTGCATCACGAACGTCACCAATAAAATACCGCATACATTCTTGGTTATAAGTTTGCTGCATCTCGAATTGCTTTAATTCGTCTCTGGAGAAAATGATAATCTTCTTTGGGTTGTATCGACCCAACAAGGTTTGTGTATATTTTTTTCCGAAGGAACCCGTCCCACCAGTAATAAGAATCACGCTGCCATCAAACATTTCTTATAAAACCTTCAATTTCGAGTTTGTAAAATTTCTAATAACCAACTATGCACATCGTTTATACCTTCTAAGGTTGGTCGTTTTTTGCTCAAATCATTGAACTCAACCTAGACTCAAAACTCGTCAGTACAGTTTCTTTATCAAGATTACTTTCAGCATAATGTCTGGCATTTCTACCCAGATCATTCCTAAGCTCTTGATTATTCGAAAGTTCCAAAATAGCCCTGACAAACGCTTCAAGATCTGCGGGTGGCGTTACTATACCGCAGCCCTGTAAAATCCTCCACACCTGGGTGTTCTCCTTAGCCGTCGCAACGCATGGTTTACCACTGGCCATAATTCCCGATAGCTTGGACGGCATTACCAAATCTGCTACATCGTCACGTTGTGGCAATAAATGAATATCTGCCGTGTTCAGAAGATCATTCAATTTTTCTACAGGCTGGAGTGGCAGCCAATACACTGTCGGTAGATCGCCTGCGTACTGACGTAACTTTTTGTAAACCGCGCCTTGTCCACACATTAAGAATACGATGTTTCTATTTTTTAATTCCTTTGCTGCATCAATAACTATTTCCAACCCTTGCTTCTCACCAAAATTTCCAGAGTATACTGCAACAACTGCCCCTTCCTCCAAGTTCAATGATTGCCTTAAGTCCGATATTGTTTCCATCGGTTTAATTGTTTCGCAATCAACCCAATTTGGGAAATACACTTGATTGTCTACTTTAACACCTTTAGCCTCTATTCTTTTTTGCATATTTTTGGAAATCGTAGATACAATATGGAATTTGCGCACTAGATTTCTCTCTAACCAATAAGCCATACTTACGACAACTTTATTTTTAATGATCCCTAAATCCACAGCTGCGTCAACTTCCAAATCTTGAACATGCAACCAGGTTTTGATTTTAAAAAATCGAGCCGCGAATAGAACTACAGGCGCACAAAACAAAGGTGGTTCGGTTAGGAAAACAACATTCTTTTCTTTCCGAGCTTGCAATAGGATAATCGGCAATGAACTAATTGCGAAGCTGAGCAAATGAAAAATTCGCTTAATTCCATTTACATTCTTAGGAACCCAAATCGGGCATCGAATCACACACTCTGAAAGATGCCTTGCCTCAGAATACCAAAACTTTCGAAAACCTGACCATACTTCCCAATTTGGATAGTATGGTGGTGTAGTGACTACTGTTACCTCGTGTCCTTTTGATACTAACCATTCAACTAATTCTCCGCTGTATTTGCCAATCCCTGTAAGTTCAGGAGTATAATTTAGAGAAACCAACAGTATTTTCATATCGATTTCTTTTGAAACAAGAAATCTGCCTGTATAGCTAATCCATTACTATCGAATGAGCCGTTGTACACTCCTGTCAAAATAAAATCGTATTGAGACAAATACTCGATGACTTGGTGAACCAAAGCTTGGCCGCTGTACAATTCAACGAAAGAAGCTTCTACGTAAACATGGCTAACTGTATGTAAGAAATCGCTGCCGCCTCGCAACACCCCCAGCTCACCTCCTTGAACATCAATTTTAAGGAGTACAGGCGGTATAATCTCCAAATTCGAAATTATCGAATCCATTTGCTTCACTTCTATATAAATTTGGCCTATTTCTTCCGTTCCAGGAAAATATTCTGATTGTTTTTCTGAAATTCCCAGCAAGGAAGAAGAATCCCTTCGCTTTGACACATGGAATATTGATTTACCCTCATCTTCCCCTAAAGCAAATTCGGATACATCAAAATTTTTATCACTATCGAACAAACTTTGCAGAATCTTCCTAGCATCCTCCAGCGGTTCAAACGAATATATCCTGGCTTCAGGGAACCGAGACCTGGCCACCAATGCAAACTGACCTTTATTTGCACCGACATCTATTACTGTATTGCAATTCATATTATTCAGCACTGAAACATGCTCAATTGCAGCGAACACACCTCGCTTGTTAGCCAACCAGTAATCGGGGTTGGCAATGTTTTTCACCACCTTTTCTATTTTCGATAGAAATGACATTTAAAAACCAAACACTATACAGTAAGAAAACTAAAAATTGAGGCCATAGAACTCCTCCATCTTTGACACAGAATAATCCAGCATCGATTCGCTCAACCCCGGATATAAACCGGTCCAAAATGTATTGGTCATAACTAGGTCTGTGTTTCCCAAATCACCTGCTTTTCTATAATTTCTATTTTTAAAATACGGTTGTCGAATAAGGTTCCCGGCAAACAACAAGCGACTGCCAATTTGATATTGATCCAAATACGACAACAAATCAACTCTATTTATCGGACCTCCCGGCCTCAACGTAATTGGGAAACCAAACCAAGCCGGGTCACTATTCTTTGTTGCCTCCGGCAATATGAAAAATTCTTCTAGCGAACTCATCCGCTCTTTTAAATAGGCGAAATTGGACTTGCGTTTCAGCACAAATTCATCCAACCTATCCATTTGGGCTAAGGCGCAAGCAGCTTGCATATCAGTTATTTTTAAATTGAACCCAAGATCCGAATAGATATATTTATGATCGTAACCTTGTGGCAAATCGCCTAATTTCCATTCAAATCGCTTCTTACATGTGTTATCTTTTCCAGGCTCACAATAACAATCTCGACCCCAATCACGTATAGACTCACATATGCGCTTTAACTCACCATTGTTTGTAAACACGGCACCGCCTTCACCCATAGTTATATGATGAGCCGGATAAAAACTTACCGTCCCTATATCGCCAAAAGTGCCAACCATCTCCCCACTGAATTTTGATCCCAAAGCATCACAACAATCCTCTACCAACCACAGATTGTGTTTCTTAGCAATTCGAACAACTTCTTGTAAATCAAATGGATTACCCAGCGTATGTGCAATCATAATTGCACGAGTTTTTTCTGTAATAGCCGATTCAATTTGTGTTGCATCAATATTGTAGGTCGGAATATCAATATCAACAAAAACCGGCACCAACCCATATAACAGTATCGGATTGACGGTAGTTGGAAAACCGGCAGCTACCGCGATCACTTCGTCACCTGGGCGCAACGCCCTATCACCCAGCTTTTCTGACATGAGTGTTGCAAATGCCAACAAATTTGCTGACGAACCAGAATTAGTTGTTAAGACATGCGTCAGCCCCAAATAGTTAGCCAACTTACATTCAAATTCATGATTAAAATTCCCTGTAGTTAGCCACCCATCCAATGAAGCGCTAACCATATTTCTCAGCTCGTCCTCACCAATAACTTTACCAGATGGAGGAACAACACTTACTCCCGGTATAAATTCTTTTGGATCGTAAACCAGTTGCGCATATTGACTCACTAAGCTAAGTATCTGATCTTTGAGTTCTAATGGATTCATAGCTGGCCCTAGGATTCCATATACTGTTTTATTTGAGACAAGGTGTGTTCTTTCATGTTTCCTCCGTCATAATATGCTTTATACCATTCAACTACATTTTTGAGCCCAATATCCAGATTCCATTTTGGTTTCCAACCTAATCTGGACTTGGCCTTAGCACTATCCAACTTTAAAAAACAAGCTTCATGCGGCTGATCCAACTTATCTTTATTCCATGCTACCGGACCACCCCATAGATTTACTAACTTATCTACCATCCAACCAACAGATTTTTCACTTTCGCTGTCCGGACCAAAATTCCAAGCCTCAGAAAATTGATCACCTTCAACCCACAATTTTTCCGCCAATACGATATATCCATGCAAAGGATCCAAGACATGTTGCCATGGTCGAACTGCCATTGGGTTTCGAATGGTAACGGATTGTCCGTCTTTGAAGGACTTGATGGCATCCGGAACCAATCGATCTCTAGCCCAGTCCCCACCTCCCACCACGTTACCTGCACGAACTGTCGCTAGACCAACACCATGAGTTTCATATAGCGCCTTATTAAAGTAAGAGTTTCGGTAGGCCGCTGTGACCAATTCTGCACATCCCTTACTATTGCTATAAGGATCATAACCTCCCATTGGCTCGTCTTCCCGGTATCCCCAAACCCACTCTCGGTTCTCGTAACATTTGTCGCTCGTAACGACTACTACAACCTTGACACTATCGGTCAATCTAACTGATTCAAGCAAGTGCACCGTTCCTAATACATTGCTTGCATAGGTTTCTACCGGGTTGTCGTAGGAATATCTAACCAGAGGTTGTGCCGCTAAATGAAATATTATCTGTGGTTTAACCTTATCAACATAAGAGAGTAAATTTTTCAAATCACCTATATCACCCTGGCACATATCCACCATGTCATCCCCTACTCCGGCAGAGGAGAATAACGACGGAGTCGTAGGTGGGTCTAGAGAATACCCCGATACTTTCGCACCAAGCGATTGCAGCCAAAGTGTCAACCACCCTCCTTTGAACCCGGTAAAGCCTGTGATCAGGACATTTTTCTGATGCCAAAAACTATTATCCATCACCACACCTTCCACGGAGCCTTTCCGGAGCGCCACAAACGCTCCAGGTAATGCTTATCACGAAGGGTATCCATCGGCTGCCAGAATCCATTGTGTTCGTATGCTGACAACTGACCATCGTGTGCCAGTCTCTGCATCGGACTTTGTTCCCAAACGGTATTGTCTTCATCGATATAGTCAAAAACTCTAGGAGAAAGAATAAAGAAGCCACCATTTATCCAAGCCCCATCGCCTTGAGGTTTTTCCTGAAAATTAACAACCTTATGTTTGTCAATATTCAATGAACCAAATCGTCCAGGTGGCTGAGTTGCTGTAACCGTTGCATACGCGCCACTTGATTTGTGAAAACGAATGAGTTCTTCGATGTTGACATTCCCCACGCCGTCCCCATAGGTAAAACAAAAGGTATCATCTTCAATATAGGGTGCAATTCTTTTAAGCCTCCCACCGGTCATCGTTTGCTCGCCCGTATCCACCAGAGTAACTCGCCAAGGCTCCGAATTATTATTGTGAACTTCCATCTTATTCTTTACCATATCAAATGTTATATCTGACATATGTAAAAAATAGTTAGCGAAATATTCTTTGACCACATACCCTTTGTAACCTAAACACACAATGAAATCATTGATCCCGTAAGTGGAATAGATTTTCATAATGTGCCACAAAATGGGTTTACCGCCTATTTCCACCATAGGTTTCGGTTTAACCTCTGTTTCCTCGCTAATTCGAGAACCCAGTCCGCCTGCCAATATCACTGCCTTCATATCAATATCCACACGACATATTTTCGATCAAAGTTTCAATACGCATATTAGGACGATCTTCCCCGCTCGCCTAAGCTAGCTACGACGGTATCCACTACATCCAACATACCCAAATTCCAGCTGTCAATTTTATAATCATACGTTTCAACAAATTTATCACATCGCAGACATGAACTCTTTGGACGCTTTGCGGGTGTTGGATATTCAGTTGTTAAAATGGGCCTGATACATTTGTTACTAATTTCAATTTTCTGGCTCAGCGCAGATCTAATAAATTCTGCAAATTCATACCACGTTGTTTCCGGATTATCACAATAATGGAAAACTCCAAATCGTAATCGGTCATCAGATTCACAGACCTTTAAAACTGCCCTAGCCAGATTCCCAGTATAGGTTGGACACCCTTGCTGGTCTTTAACGACTCCAAACTCGTCCTTTTCCATTAACAACCGAATCATCGTTTTTACAAAGTTATTGCCTTGCCTACCAAACACCCAGCTGGTACGAAGAATGATGTGCTCCCTTAAATGCTTTGCAACAGCCAACTCCCCTTCCAGTTTACTTTTGCCATAAACATTGATTGGGTTTACTGGATCAGTCTCTACATAAGGTTCGGATTTGGCGCCATCAAAAACATAATCCGTGGAGATATGAATCATGGGTATACCTAACTCAGCACAGTTTTGAGCAATATAGGCCGGACCATCTCGATTCACTGCATAGGCAAGCTCCACTTCCGTTTCGGCCTTGTCCACGGCTGTGTAAGCGGCAGCATTAATGGCTATATCCGGCTGGAATGACTGCATGGATGCCCTTACGGCTTTTTGATCGGTAATATCCAGTTGATTCCGGTCCAAAGCCAAAACCTGGTATTGCGGCATAAGCTGAGCCATTTGATTGATTTCCCAACCCAGTTGACCATTGGCACCGCTTAACCAGATCTTCATAAAACTTCCTGGTAATCGGGCAAGAATTTGTGCTGCTTTAATGCAGCCAAGCTTAAGTTGGCTTTATCTTTCTCTGATAAGGCGGGAAATTTAATCGGCCAATCAACACCCACCTCCGGGTCGTTCCAGATTAGTCCTTTTTCATCGTCCGGTCTGTAAAATCCATCACACTTGTAAACAAAGTCTGCTGTTTCGCTCAATACGCAAAACCCGTGGGCAAAACCACGCGGAATATACAATTGGCGATAATTCTCTTCACTGAGATTCACTCCCACCCACTGACCGAATGTTGGCGAACCTACTCGTATGTCCACCGCCACATCGAAAACTTCACCGCGAGCGACACTGACCAATTTAGCTTGCGGATATTTCAATTGATAATGTAAGCCACGCAAAACGGCTTGACTGGAACGGGAATAATTATCTTGGATAAAATCCGTCGCTATGCCCGCTTCTTGGTAACGTTGCGCTTGGTAGGTTTCCATAAAAAAACCGCGCGCATCACCAAACACTTTAGGCTCAATAATCAACACACCAGGCAATGCAGTTTGAATCACCTTCATGGTCTATAACTCAACATATCCAGCAAATAACGTCCGTAATCGTTTTTGAGCATGGGTTGGGCCAGCTTTTCCACTTGCGCGGCGTTAATATACCCCTGGCGATAAGCCACCTCTTCCGGGCAGGAAACTTTAAGACCTTGTCTTTTTTCGATGGTTTCAATAAATGCGGAGGCTTCCATCAATGAATCGTGAGTCCCGGTATCCAACCAGGCCATGCCACGTCCCATAATAGCCACTTCCAAAGCACCTTGACGTAAATACTCTCGGTTGGCATCGGTGATTTCCAATTCTCCCCGCGCCGATGGCTTTAGGGATTTGGCGATATCCGTGATTTTTTCATCGTAAAAATATAACCCCGTGACCGCATGCCGTGATTTGGGTTGCTGCGGTTTCTCTTCCAGGCTAATGGCCCTATTATCGTCGGCGAACTCCACCACACCATAGCGTTCGGGGTCTTTAACCTGGTAGGCGAATACCGTGGCACCGCTGTCTCGCCGCGTGGCTTGATCCAGCAACACGGCCAAATCGTGGCCGTAAAAAATATTGTCGCCCAGAACCAATGCACTGGGGTGGCCATCGATAAAGGACTCTCCGATGATAAAAGCCTGCGCCAAACCTTCGGGCTGCGCTTGCACCGCGTAGCTGATGTTGATACCCCATTGAGACCCGTCACCTAAAAGCTGCTGAAACCGAGGCGTGTCCTGGGGAGTGGAAATTAATAAGATATCGCGTATATCCGCCAACATGAGGGTGGATAAGGGATAATACACCATGGGTTTGTCGTACACCGGTAACAGCTGTTTGGATACCACCTGAGTAGCGGGGTATAAACGAGTACCACTGCCTCCGGCTAGAATAATCCCTTTGCGTGGTTTCATAGTGCGGACTCTCCAATCCCCAAACGTTCGCGTCGGTAACTGCCATCCTGAACATGACGACACCATTGTTGATTTTGCAAATACCACTGTACGGTTTTGCGCAAACCGGTTTCAAACGTTTCTTGCGGTCGCCAACCCAGTTCGTCGGCTATTTTATTTGCGTCAATGGCATAACGCTTGTCGTGGCCGGGCCGATCCGTAACATAGGTAATCAAAGATTGGTGCGGTTTGTGTACAGCTTCCGGCAGCAACTCATCCAACAATGTGCATATGCCTTGCACCACTTCCAAATTGGTCTTTTCGTTGTGGCCACCAATATTATAGGTTTCTCCGGGACGGCCTTTTTCTAACACCGCGAGCAAGGCTTCCACGTGGTCATCCACATAAAGCCAATCGCGAATATTGTCACCTTTACCGTAAATAGGTAACGGCTTTCCGTCCAGTGCGTTGAGGATAACCAGGGGAATTAATTTCTCCGGAAATTGGTACGGTCCGTAATTATTGGAGCAATTGCTGGTAACCACCGGCAATCCGTATGTATGATGCCAAGCCCGCACCAAATGATCTGATGACGCCTTGCTGGCGGAATACGGTGAGTTGGGCTGATAAGCTGTGGTTTCATGAAACAGGCCCGTATCCCCTAAAGAACCGTACACTTCATCGGTGGATATATGATGAAACCGAAAATGCGGCTGCTTGTCCGCAGGTAATTCGCGCCACCACTTTAAGCTCGCCTGTAATAGATTATAGGTACCAATAATATTGGTTTGCATGAAATCCGCCGGGCCATCTATGGATCTATCCACATGAGACTCGGCGGCAAGGTGCATCACGGCATTCGGTTTATGTTTCGCCAATAAGGGATACAAAGTATCCGCATCGCGAATATCCACGTGTTCAAAGCAATAACGTGGACTGCGCTCCACTGAACTGAGGGATTCCAGATTTCCCGCATAGGTCAAGGCATCCACATTGATAACGTGTATTTCGGTCTTTTCGATTAAAAAACGAACCAACGCTGACCCGATAAACCCGGCTCCGCCTGTAATGAGTATTTTGTGCATAGGACTCTTTATCGGATAACTCCTGTTATCGAATCTCGTGTTATTGTATATCCCACTATCGAATCACGCTCGCGATGGAATAGGCTCTGCAGCTCAAGACAAACCCAGCGATTGCCACAACTTGGCTGTGGGTTGATCCCGGTTCATGCTGTAAAAGTGTAGTCCTGGAGCGCCGTTTTCCAACAGGTTGCGACACAAAACCAGCGTCACATCAAAACCAAAGGCTCTTATGGATTCCATATCGTCTCCGAAAGCCTGTAACCGACGGCGAATCCATTGGGGGATTTCCGCGCCGCAAGCATCGGAAAAACGAGCCAGCTGAGTAAAGTTGGTAATGGGCATGATGCCCGGTACAATGGGAATATCCAGCCCCATGGTTTCACAACTGTCTACAAAGCGATAATACGCATCCGCATTATAGAAATATTGGGTGATGGCGCTATTGGCTCCCGCTTGTACTTTACGCTTGAAGTTCTCCAAATCCTCTAGAGCGGATCTGGCCTGAGGGTGAAACTCGGGATAAGCGGCCACCTCAATATGAAAATGATCACCACTGTGCTTCCGAATAAACTGCACCAGTTCGTTCGCGTAACGCAGCTCGCCGGCAATACCACCCATTCCGGACGGCAAATCACCGCGTAAGGCCACTATACGTTTTACACCCAGATCAACATATTGCTGTAAGGTTGCAGAAATACCGTCCCGGGTTGAACCAATACAGGACAAATGGGGCGCACCCTGAAAACCGGCCGCGATGATATCCTTAATGGTTTCGTACGTGCCCGATTGGGTACTGCCTCCGGCGCCAAAGGTTACGGAGAAATAACTGGGATTCAATGGAGCCAGCGCTTCGCGTACCGCCCGCAATTTATCCCGGCCTTCCGGGGTTTTGGGCGGAAAAAATTCCACGCTGAACGTGCGGTTATATTTTTTCTGGGATTGCATTTCATTCTGGGAATGCATAGTAACATCCAACCAATCAAACCAACTTGGTCGACTCCAAACAAGTGCCATTGGAAAAACAGAAGGGGGATGTAACCCCCCTTCCCGTTTCTTAAACTAGTTTAGACCACAAAAACACAAATAAAATACACGAACTTTCTGTCTTTAGTACCGATAGTGATCAGGCTTGTAGGGTCCTTCCACCGGCACACCAATGTAGTCGGCCTGTTCTTGCGTAAGCGGGGTCAAATTAACACCAATTTTCTGCAAGTGCAGGCGAGCGACTTTTTCATCCAATTGCTTGGGCAAAACATAGACTTTGTTTTCGTACTTTTCGGAATGGTTCCAGAACTCCATTTGCGCCATAACCTGATTGGTAAACGAGGCGGACATAACGAAACTGGGATGCCCGGTAGCACAACCCAAATTCACCAGCCGACCTTTGGCCAGGATAATAATTTTTTTGCCGTCAGGGAAAATAACATGATCAACCTGAGGCTTGATCTCTTCCCATTGGTAACCTTCTAAAGCGGATATTTCAATTTCCGAATCAAAGTGACCAATGTTGCAAACTATGGCTTCATCTTTCATCGCCTGCATATGAGCGTGATTGATAACGTTAACATTACCGGTCGTCGTGACAAAAATATCGCCCAACGTGGCTGCTTGATCCATGTTCACTACACGGTAACCTTCCATTGCTGCTTGTAAAGCACAAATTGGATCGATTTCCGTTACCCATACGGTGGCACCCATGCCTCGGAACGCCTGAGCACAGCCTTTGCCCACATCCCCATAGCCCAAAACCACACAGATTTTCCCGGCGATCATGACATCGGTCGCACGTTTAATCCCGTCGATCAAAGATTCTCGACAACCGTACAGATTATCGAATTTGGACTTGGTGACCGAGTCATTGACGTTCATGGCCGGAAACAACAACTCATTGCGCTCTTGCATTTGGTACAAACGATGTACACCGGTGGTGGTTTCTTCGGTGACGCCTTTTACGCTTTGGGCCATCCGGGCCCATCTACCTTTATCCGACTCCAGGTTACGACGCAGTACATCCAGTATCGCCACCCACTCTTCATTATCACCGGGTTTTGCATCGGGAACCGCACCGGCTTTTTCAAACTCCACACCTTTGTGAACCAATAGTGTGGCATCACCACCATCGTCCAAAATCATATTGGCTTCGCCGCCATCGGGCCAGGTCAGACATTTCTCTGTACACCACCAATACTCTTCAATGGTTTCACCCTTCCAGGCATAAACAGGAACGCCGGCTGCCGCAATGGCTGCCGCGGCATGATCCTGGGTAGAGAAAATATTACAGGATGCCCAGCGTACTTCCGCCCCCAAATCCACCAAAGTCTCAATCAAAACCGCGGTTTGAATGGTCATGTGTAAGCTGCCCGATATGCGCGCACCTTTCAACGGCTGGTCTTTTTTAAACTCTTCACGTAAGGCCATCAACCCCGGCATTTCTGTCTCGGCAATGGCGATTTCTTTTCTACCCCAGTCTGCCAGAGAAATATCCGCGACTTTATAGTCAGGATTCATGTTTTCTACGGGTTGGCTCATTATTTGGTAACTCCTGCTTTCCTGTTTAAATGGTTTGAAACTTCCGACTGATGAGGTTTCTTAAATTCCGGCGGCATCTTTCAATGCTGCTGCCTTATCGGTTTTTTCCCAAGTAAAGTTCTCTTCTTCACGACCAAAGTGTCCGTAAGCCGCTGTAGGGCCATAGATAGGTCGCAGCAAATCTAACATTTTAACCAGGCCTTTAGGACGCAGATCGAAAAACTCGTGTACTAATTCAACGATTCTCTTGTCATCTATCTTACCGGTACCAAACGTTTCAATGCTGATGGAAGTGGGTTCGGCGACACCGATGGCGTAGGAGACCTGGATCTCACAACGATCCGCAAGACCGGCCGCAACGATGTTTTTGGCTACGTAACGTCCGGCGTAGGCGGCAGAGCGATCCACCTTAGAAGGATCTTTACCGGAAAATGCGCCTCCGCCATGGCGCGCCATGCCGCCATAAGTATCCACAATGATTTTACGACCGGTAAGACCGCAGTCTCCCACAGGTCCGCCAATGACGAACCGTCCGGTGGGATTAATATGGAATTTAGTGTCAGCACTCAGCCATTCTGCCGGTAATACGGGTTTGATAATTTCCTCCATAACGGCTTCCTGGAGGTCTTTTTGGGAAATATCGGGCGTGTGCTGTGTGGACAACACCACGGCGTCAATACCCACAGGTTTGTTGTCTTCATAACGAAAAGTCACTTGGCTTTTGGCATCGGGGCGTAACCAGGTCAACACACCGTTCTTACGTACTTCGGCCTGGCGTTTTACCAGACGATGAGCATACGTGATAGGAGCCGGCATGAGCACATCGGTTTCGTTACTGGCGTAACCAAACATCAAACCCTGGTCACCGGCGCCTTGCTCATGATCCTCGCTGTCATCCACACCCATGGCGATGTCAGCGGACTGTTTATCGATTGAGGTAAGAACCGCACAGGATTCCCAATCAAACCCCATGTCAGAACTGTTGTAACCGATACGTTTGATCGTTTGGCGAACCACATCCTGGATATCCACCCATGCCGATGTGGTGATCTCCCCGGATATAACCACCATCCCGGTATTCACCAGGGTTTCACAAGCAACGCGGGCTTTATTATCTTGTTCAAATATAGCATCCAAAACCCCGTCAGAAATCTGATCGGCTACTTTGTCCGGATGCCCCTCCGACACCGACTCGGAGGTGAAAACATGTGAATTCGCCATTAGGTATCCTCATTCCATTTCGCCACTGTTCCCACAGGGGCCACTAAAAAATACAAGACAGCAGGGAGGCTCTGCATCCGCTGAAGGCTCAGTCCACGCTGAGGGTTCATCAGTTTCCAGCCAAAGCTACCTACAATCCAAGGCCAGACGGCCACGAAAAATCCGGCAATTCTAACCTGTATTAGGAATTGCTTCAATTATAATCTAATCTGTCGCTAAAACGTCGAGAAAACACGCGTTTATAAAACAATCCACTAAGTTGGTCAATTTTCCATCATTCACGGCCATACACATCCTCGAAACGCACAATATCGTCTTCCCCCAGATAACTGCCCGACTGTACTTCGATGATCTGTAAGGGCAGTGTGCCGGGATTTTCCAGGCGGTGTTTTACCCCCAAAGGAATATAGGTGGACTCGTTTTCGGACAACAAAAAGCTTTCGTCGCCCCGCGTTACTTTGGCGGTTCCTTTCACGACGATCCAATGTTCCGCCCGGTGGTGATGCATTTGCAGTGACAACGACGCTCCCGGCTTGACTTCTATTTTCTTCACTTGGAAACGTTCGCCTTCCACCACCCCTTGATAGAACCCCCAGGGCCGATAAACCTGACGGTGTGTAATACGTTCAGATCGATCTTGTTGTTGCAGTGTTTCCACTACTTGCTTCACGTCTTGAGTACAACCCTTGTGAGCCACCAGCACCGCATCTTCGGTCTCCACAATAATGAGATCCGTCAAACCTACGCCGGCCACTAAACGGCTTTGCGAATGAATATAACTGCCTTGCACCTCATGGCATATAACGTCGCCTTTGAGAACATTGCTATTACTGTCCTGTTGCTGCACCTGCCACATGGCAGACCATACCCCGACATCAGACCAATCCGCATCCAGGGGAATAACCACACCTCTGTTTCGGAGTTCAGAAGTGCTGCTCTGTGTTGTCTGCGTTAAAGGTTCCATAACCGCATAATCAATGGAGTCGGAGGGGCAAGCTTGAAACTCTGCCGTAGCAACACGGAAAAAGTCCAAATCCTTAACCCCATTTTTGTAAGCCACTTCACAAGCTTGAAGCATGTCCGGTCGGAACTGCGCCATTTGTTCCAACCACAAACGCGACTTCATCATAAACATACCGCTGTTCCACAAGTACTCACCACTATCCACGTAGGAACGTGCCGTTTTTTCATCGGGTTTTTCGACAAATTGCTCGATGAAATAGGCATTGGCATCACACTGATGGACCGGTTGTCCTTGATGAATGTAACCGTATCCGGTTTGAACGCTGTCCGGAACAATACCAAATGTCACCAAAGCCTCGTCTGCAGCTAATTCAAATCCCGCAACGACCGCTTTTTGAAAGGCTTTTTGGTTTTTGATGACATGGTCGGCGGGCATCACTAACAAAATACTTGCTTCTCCATTTCCCGGCTTCGCCAAATCGTGTAGCGCAGCCAGAGTTAGGGCCGGAGCCGTATTTCGGCCACAGGGCTCGAGCAATATTGCACTTGGATTAAGCTGCAATTGTCGCAATTGCTCTGCCACCAAAAATCGGTGCCTTTCATTACACACCACCAAAGGCGCTGTCACTTCGGTGCCACCCAATGTCATTCCCCTCACACGGTTGACGGTATCTTGTAGCAAGGAAAATTCGCCCACCAAGGGTAGCAGCTGTTTTGGATATTGTTCTCTAGACAAAGGCCAGAGCCGGGTGCCTGATCCTCCCGATAAAATGACAGGTAATAGATTCACAACCCTTCTCCATGCGCCGTCTGTATTTCTTGATGAATAGCCTGTAGTGCCTGCAATGGATCGGCAGCTTGTGTAATCGGTCGACCAATCACCAGATAATCCGACCCTGCTTGAATGGCATCTGCCGGTGTCATGATACGTTTTTGATCGTCATGAGCAGCACCGGCCGGTCGGACTCCCGGCGTCACCAGGGTGAACCGAGCTCCCCGCTGTTCCCGTAAGCTCTGAACTTCCCAGGGGGAACATACCACCCCATCCAAACCGGACTCCTGGGCCAACTGAGCCAAGACGCTTACTCTTTCCTGAGGACTGCCGGAAAATCCAATTTCCTGTAGATCTTGCTCATCCATGCTGGTTAAGACCGTAACGGCAATGAGTAGTGGCTTTTGCGAGCTGCCGGCGATTGCCTCTGCTGCACCTTGCATCATTTTCCGACCGCCCACAGCATGCACATTGACCATCCACACACCTAATTGCGCCGCTGCCTGACACGCCTTGGCGACAGTATTGGGGATATCGTGAAACTTTAAATCCAAGAACACAGCAAAACCCTGTTTCTGAATCTGCTCCACAAATTGGGGACCCGCCGTCGTAAAAAGCTCTTTCCCCACTTTCAAGCGGCATAAACTCGGGTCTAAGCTGGACACGGTTTTCAAAGCCGTCGCGGCATCCGCATAATCCAAAGCCACAATAATTCTGGGATTCATAATCTGTTGGTTCATGTAATAACCTGTATACTGATTTCGTTACTTTGTTCTTAGAGTATTATTTCCGACTAAACTAAATTCTAGACACTTAACTCAAGCGCCAGCGTGAAACCCTATTCACCTTCCACTCCCACAATGGGCTTAATGCTGCCCCAGGTTTTACAGGTGGGGCACTTCCAATGCAAAGTTTTGGCTTTAAAGCCACAATTTTGACATTTATATACCGAATTGTCTTGTAACAGTTTGGAAGTCAGATCTTGAAGAATAAGAAGGTTCTCGCGTACAGCCCCTTCACTTCCCACCAGATTCAGTTCAATCAACCGATGCAGTCCTTTAATCGACGGCCTTTTGCGTAAGGCCTCAATAATTTTATATGCAGCTTCTTCTTCGCCATATCGCAACCGCGTCAGCTCTGCCAGAAAGAGCACTACAGAAACTCCCTCATATTTCCCCTGAATTCGGTGCAAATAACGCTCGTATTCAGCCAGAGTACCCAAAGCCTGGTGACATTCGTACATCGCACCCAGAACTTCCGACAAATAAACGGGATCCTGCTGTTCAATCTGCCGGAATACCTTAATTGCCCCTTTGTAATTATGATTTTCTTTTTCAATATGCCCTAATAAAATGTTAGCCCTGACGCAGCCTTTATCATTTGCCAGGGCCCGTTTCAGGGTCTTAACGGCTTGCCGGGTTTCACCCGCGGCCTGCGCGTGAGCCGCGAGTTCGCAACAAAAATGGGCGGCAACAGCCCCTGTGTGCACGCCGGTATTGGCTTCGATTTTTTTTGCGGTAACAATGGCTTTTTCCCAATCCTGCTCTTGTTGATAGATATCCAACAAATGGTTCAATGCTTCTATTTTGTGGCTCTTACCTTCAATCAGTTCCAGAAATAGATTCTCAGCCCGATCAAGAAATCCCGCCCGCATGTAGTCGTTGCCCAATTCGAATAGTGCCTGGGCTCTTTGCTCTTTGCTTAGTGTGGGCCGGGCAATGAGATTTTGGTGAATGCGAATGGCGCGATCCCCTTCCCCTCGACGGCGGAATAAATTGCCCAGAGCCAGATGGGTCTCCACCGTTTCGCTGTCAACCTCCAGCATTTTGATAAAGACATCCACCGCCTTATCCGGCTGCTCGTTCAGTAGAAAATTCAAGCCTGTAAAATATTCAGCGGAAAATACGTTGGATTTTTGGGCCGGGATAGGATTTTGCTTGCGACGACCGATTCGCCAACCCGAATAAGCCGCCACGGGTAACAGCAGGTATAACAGCAGTAACTCTATGCTCAATGCGGGTCCTTAAGAGGCAATGAGCGTAAATTTTCCACTTCTTTCTCTGTGACCCTGACGGTTTTTTTCAATTTAACCAAATCGTGCTTCAACCGCAACACCAAACCCATCGTGGCCAAAACCCCCAGCACGGCACCTATTGCCACGCTGAATACAATCACCACCAACAGGTCGGTTTCTTTTTCTCCAAAATAATACTTCAGCATAACCGGTTGCGAGTTGGTTAAAGTAAAAGAAATGGTACTTATGGCTATCACTAACAGTACAAATAACAGAATTATCCGCTTCATTTTATCTGGTCACTATTTTCCGATAACTTACCCGAGATTGACATTATAATGTAACTTGCCGGGAAACTATATTTCCCCAGGAACAATAACTGCAGACACCATAAAAAAAAACGGTACAAGGATTCCCTTGTACCGTCTCAAAAACCCGATTAAGGGAATTCTTAAATAGTCGGTTGTGCCACCGGCGTTTCGCTCGTAGACTTTTGCTCCACATTGTTGACCCGCTCACGCAATTCCTTACCGGGTTTGAAATGGGGAACATATTTGCCAGACAGGGCTACCGCTTCACCGGTCTTTGGATTCCGCCCAATGCGAGGTGGGCGAAAATGCAATGAAAAACTGCCAAAACCGCGAATTTCAATCCGGTTTCCCGTTGCCAGTTTTTGCGCCATTTGCTCAATCAGCGTTTTAACAGACAACTCCACATCCTTATACGGCAAATGCGGTTGCTTTTTCGAGATTCGTTCTATGAGTTCAGATTTTGTCATCTCATCAGCCCTCAGATGAGCTGATTTGGCACCCACAGGGTGCCAAATCAACGAAGCTTAATAATTAAACAGCTATAACCTTATCCATAATTACTAACTGTAGAACACTTCCGAGATTTTGCTACGAACTTTCTTTATTTTCCATTTGTTCCTTAAGGAGATCACCCAATGTGGTGGTACCACCCTGGTCCGAATTACGGGTGTAATCCTCAATGGCTTCCGCTTCCTCGGCACTGTCCTTAGCTTTAATGGACAAATTAATAGTGCGGTTTTTACGGTCAACACCAACAAATTTAGCTTCGACCTCTTCGCCTTCTTTGAGCACGGTACGCGCATCTTCAATGCGATCCCGGCTGATTTCGGAAGCCCGGAGATAACCTTCCACGCCTTCCATCAAGCGAACCACAGCACCTTTTGCATCTACTTCAATTATATCGCCTTTTACGATACTTCCTTTAGTATGTTCGGCCAAATAATTGGTAAATGGGTCCTGTTCCAGCTGTTTGACGCCCAGCGAAATGCGTTCCCGCTCCGGATCGATAGCTAAAATGACCGTTTCGATCTCCTGGCCTTTCTTATAATTACGTACGGCATCTTCGCCGGTTTCGTTCCAGGAAATATCCGACAAATGCACCAGGCCATCAATTCCGCCGTCCAGACCGATAAAAATACCAAAATCCGTAATGGATTTAATGGTACCCACAATGCGATCGCCTTTGTTGTTGCCGGCCGCAAATCCTTCCCAAGGATTCATCTTGCACTGCTTCATGCCCAGGGAAATGCGACGACGTTCGGCGTCGATATCCAGAACCACCACTTCCACTTCTTCGCCCACTTGTACCACTTTACCGGGACTGACGTTTTTGTTGGTCCAATCCATTTCAGACACGTGCACCAGACCTTCAACGCCTTCCTCGATTTCCACAAAGCAGCCGTAGTCAGTCAAATTGGTCACTTTGCCAAACAAGCGGGTGCCCACGGGGTAACGTCGGGTAATGTCTTCCCAAGGATCTTCGCCGGTTTGCTTCAGCCCCAAAGAAACGCGAGTTTTATCGCGATCAAACTTCAGCACCTTGACGTCAATCTCATCGGCGACATTAACGATTTCGCTAGGATGTTTAATACGCTTCCAAGACATATCGGTAATGTGTAACAGGCCATCGATGCCGCCCAAGTCGATAAATGCACCGTAATCGGTCAGGTTCTTAACAATACCCTTGACCACTTGGCCTTCCTGCAAGCTTTCGATCAGCGCTTCACGCTCTTCGCTGCTCTCTGCTTCTACGACTGCACGGCGTGAAACCACCACGTTGTTGCGTTTTTGGTCCAGCTTAATAACTTTGAATTCCAGCTCTTTGCCTTCCAAATAAGACAAATCGCGAACCGGTCGCACATCCACCAAAGAACCGGGTAAAAAGGCACGAACCTCGCCCAGTTCCACTGTGAATCCACCTTTGACTTTTCCATTAATGATACCTTTGACGTTTTCGCCGGCATCGTAAGCTTTTTCCAGCAAGCGCCAGGAGCGCGCTCGTACTGCTTTTTCTCGGGATAAGCGGGTTTCACCAAACCCGTCTTCAACGTATTCCAGGGCGACTTCCACTTCGTCACCCACTTTTACCGTCATCTCTCCCGCTTCAAGGAATTCAGATGCCGAAATCACCCCTTCAGACTTCAAACCGGCATTAACAACCACCACATCCGGATTCACTTCCACAACCGTACCGGTGAGGATGGTTCCGGGTGTCATCTGGGTATTGGCAAGACTTTCTTCAAATAATTGGGCAAAGCTTTCGCTCATTTTGATCAAACTTCCTGGGCGTTTCTCTTTGACTACCGTACGAAGATTCGACGGTTAGGAAACGACTCGCCTGCACAGGTGATCTGTACCAGGCTGGAAAATAAAAAAACCTGTATTAGCCGTTTTACGGTTTGGATAACACAAGCACCTGTAAAAGGGGGAACAAACCCCTATCCTACTTTTCGACAAATCACTCAACTTAACACGACTACCACTAGCTACACGCGGTTTATCCACTCCGGAAAATCAGGAATGAATCCGTTGTTGGTAGAGTTCGATGATTTGCTTTGCCGCCTCTTCAGCAGTAATATGGGTCGTATCCAACATTACCGCATCTGCAGCCGCCTTTAAGGGCGCACTGCTCCGACTGCTATCACGCTTATCGCGTTCGGCGATCTCGCCGAAAAGATCGCCAAGACTAACATCTATGCCTTGCTCCTTCAACTGCTTGTGGCGTCTTTTTGCTCTTTCCTCGGCGCTGGCGGTCAAAAAAATCTTCAAAATTGCGTCGGGGAACACGACGGTACCCATATCCCGCCCATCCGCCAGTAGTCCGGGCGGCAAGCGAAAGGCCCTTTGCCGCTGCAACAGGGCTTGCCGCACTTCGGGAATCGCCGCCACTTTAGAAGCCATATTGCCACAGCTTTCCGTTCGAATTTGAGCTGTTACATCCTCACCGCTTAACATGATGCGGGTTTCCCCGGATACAACCAGGAACTGTACATCCAAATCCGATGCCAATTGCACCAATTCCTGCTGATTTTCCACGTCCACGCCGGTTTTTATTGCTCCCAAGGCCACCAGGCGATACAAGGCGCCACTGTCCAACATGGTCCACCCCAAGGCATTGGCCACCAATGCGCTCAAAGTACCCTTGCCGGACGCGGAGGGCCCGTCGATGGTGATTACCGGTGTGACGGTCGTCATGAAACTGCCAGCTTTAAACCGGTTTGGGTGGCCAAGTGTGCGAAATCCGGAAATGATGTGTTCACATTGGCACAATCACGGATCACAATCTCACCCTCCGCACGTAAAGCAGCCATCGCAAACGACATGGCAATACGATGATCACCGTGACTATTAACTTCACCGGAACCGATAGGTCCGCCATTAATGATCATGCCGTCTTCGGTCGGACGTGCGTCCACCCCTAAAGCCACCAAACCATCTGCCATTGCTTGGATGCGATCACTTTCTTTGACTCGCAGCTCCTTGGCTCCGGTCAACACAGTCTCACCTTCGGCGCAGGCTGCAGCAACAAACAATGCAGGGAATTCGTCGATGGCCAGAGGCACCTGATCCTCAGGAATAGCGATGCCGTGCAAATCGGCTGAGGTTATACGAATATCCGCCACCGGTTCACCATTCACTTCACGAGGCGACTGTATTTCAATATTAGCTCCCATAGCTCTCAATATATTGATCACGCCGATTCGGGTGGGATTCATGCCCACATGGCGCAGCAACAAATCCGATCCCGGCGCTATACTGGCTCCCACCATAAAAAAGGCAGCGGAAGAAATATCCGCGGGAATATCCAATTGCGCTGCCGTTAACTCGCCGCCGCCCTGCAGACACACTGTGGAACCGTTGCGCCTGACGGTATAACCAAAACCGCGCAACATACGTTCGGTATGATCGCGGGTCACAGCCGGTTCGGTAACACAAGTCTCACCCTGGGCGTACAAACCTGCCAATAGTAAACAGGATTTCACCTGAGCACTGGCTACCGGAGATAGATACTCAATGCCTTTGAGTTTATGGCCACCACGAATTTTCAAAGGTGCGGTACCTTTTTCGGTGGTTTCAATCTGAGCCCCCATTTGCGCAAGGGGTTCGGTAACACGCCGCATAGGGCGTCCTGAAAGGGAAACATCACCGGTCAACTCGGTATCGAAAGGCTGGCCCGACAATAAGCCGCTGAGTAAACGCATGGAGGTTCCGGAATTCCCCAAATCCAGTGCTTGCGACGGAGCCTGTAAGCCGTGCAAACCCACACCATGAATACGCAACTCACCTTGATTGAGTCTTTCGATTTTAACCCCCATGGCACGAAACGCTTCCAAGGTGGCAATACTGTCCTCACCCTCAAGAAACCCGCTAACCTGGGTAACACCATTTGCCAAGGAACCCAACATAATGGAACGATGAGAAATGGATTTATCGCCCGGTACCCGCACGTCGCCGCACAAGGCTCCGCCGGCTTCAACGCGGAATTGAATCTGATCAGAATGACTCATAATGATACTCTTTAATTAATTGATGCTTTGGATGCTCTAATTGAACAACATAAAGTTGAACCAGAATCTCTATTGACCGCAGAACTGGTCACGCGCTTTCTTGGCGCGGCGAAAAACCTCAAGTATGTAATCGCTGTTTTTATCCTCAATTGCCTGGCGCAATAAGCCCAGATCGGCAGTAAAACGATCCAGCATTGCCAAAATAGCGTCGCCGTTGGTCACACAGATGTCGTGCCACATCTGGGCATCGCTGGAAGCGATACGGGTAAAATCTCGAAACCCACCCGCGGCAAATTGAAAAATCTCCGCTTTATCGTCCATAGTTGCCAGTGTGTCTACCAGGGCAAATGCCAGCATATGAGGTAAATGGCTGGTAGCTGCCAGCACTTCATCATGGTGTTCCACACTGGTAATACTGACCTTTGCACCCGTGCATTGCCACAATTGCGACACCGTTTCCACTGCTTTCGGGTCCGCATTTTGTGCCGGGGTTAAAATCACCCGGCGATTTTCAAACAGCTCGGCAAAAGCTGCCTCCACGCCGGATTTTTCTGTTCCCGCAATGGGATGTCCGGGAACCAAACATGGCGGCACCTCGCCAAACACTGCGTGAGCTGCCTGGACCACCACTCCTTTGGAACTCCCCACATCAGTAATGATGCACCCAGGTCTGATGAACGGTTGAATCTGTCGTAACACCTGCTCCGTCGCACCGACCGGCATGGCCAGCACCACCACGTCCGCATCCTTTATGGCCTTTTGCAGATCCAGTTCGGCTGCATCAATAACCCCCAGGTGCAGAGCTTTTTCCAAACTCCCGGCATCCCGTCCTGTACCTACAATGCGGGTAGGACAACCTTGTTTCTTTAAGCCTAAAGCAAAGGAGCCTCCAATCAAACCGACTCCGATAATGGTAATTTGCTTTGGCATATCCATCACGCTAGGACTCCAAACATTGCTGCAATGCGGTAAGGCAGGCCGCGTTTTCCTGCTCCAGTCCTACACTCACCCGTAGATATTCCGGCATGCGGTAGTTCATTACCGGGCGCACTATCACTCCCAGATGCAACAAACGTTCGTAAACCGCCATGGAATCCCCTACGCGTACGCATATAAAATTGCCCACTGAAGCAATGGCATCCAAGCCCAAGCCAGAAAAACCCTTACTCAACTGCGTCAACCCGTTGCTGTTGCACTGAATTGCCTGATCCAGATAGGTTTTATCTTCCAAAGCCGCCACCGCCATACACTGAGCCATGTGGTTCACATTGAAAGGTTGGCGTATCCTGTTCAGTACATCTGCCACGGCAGGATGCGACACGCAATATCCCACCCGCAAACCGGCCAAACCGTAGGCCTTGGAAAAAGTACGACACAGAATCAAATTGGCATAACGATCTAATAAAGGTAATGCATTAGGATAATCATCCGCCCCGGTACGCGGATCGCTGGCGTATTCATAATAGGCTTCGTCCAGCACCACCAGCACAGACGCTGGGATTTTGTCCATAAAAGTAGTTAGTTCCACCTCGCCAAACCACGTACCGGTAGGGTTATTGGGATTGGCCAGAAATATGACTTTGGTCTTTTCCGAAACGGCTGCCGCCATAGCGTCCAGATCATGCCCCCAGTTCTTTGCTGCCACCTCTACTGCTTTTGCGCCAATGGCCTGAGTCACTAAAGGGTATACGGCAAAAGCGTATTGAGAAAAAATGATTTCTTCAGACGGAGCAGCAAAGGCACGAGCGATTAACTCTAAAACATCATTGGAGCCATTACCTAAGGTAACTTGATTGCTCTGCACGTTTAGAACCCGACTCAAAGCCTGCTTTAACTCGAAACCGTTACCATCAGGATAACGATGCAATCCAGGCAAGGCATCTTTCGCAGCCTCCAAAGCTTTTGGGCCGGGCCCCAAAGGATTTTCATTGGATGCCAGCTTGGTTACCTGTTTCAAACCATATTCCCGCTGCAGCTCCCCGATGGGCTTCCCGGGTTGATACGGTGAGAGTTTCTGAATGCCGGGCAAAGCCAATTCAACAAAGGCGTTATCGCAACTCATAGGGGTTTCCTGATGTATGTTTCCAAAGTTATGCTGTGAATCTACAAATCAAAACACGGCTTTTGGGTAGGAGCCAAGCACTTTGAGCATAGCGGACACTTTTTCCAATTCGACTAAAGCACCGGCCACGGGTGTATCCGCAGCATGTCCTTCAATATCAATGAAAAAGACATATTCCCAAATTCCGGAACGAGACGGTCGTGACTCGATTTTTGTCATGGAAATATTATTGTCTGCCAAAGGTTGTAACAAAGAAGCCAAAGCACCCGGTCGGTTTTGGGCCGATACCAGTAAGGTGGTTTTGTCTTTGCCGCTGGCAGGCGTTGATTTTTTACCAATCACAAGAAACCGTGTGGTGTTATTGGTATCGTCTTCTATTTTTTGCTTAACCAGGTGCAGTTGGTAAATTTCAGCCGCTGCGGCACTGGCAATAGCGGCTGTATTGGCTTCACTAACAGCCATTTTCGCTGCTTCAGCATTACTGCTCACCGCCACACGTTCAACACCCGGCATATGAGTATCCAACCATCGTCGACATTGAGCCAGAGATTGCTGGTGAGAAAATATTTTTTTCACGCTACGCAGATCCACATCCGGGTCACGGCACAACAAATTGTGATGTACGCGCAATTCAACCTCACCGCTGATTTTCAGAGACGATTGCAGGAACATATCCAAGGTGTGACTGACCACACCCTCAGTTGAGTTCTCTACCGGTACCACGCCAAAATCAACCGAATCCGATTCCACTTGCCGAAATATCTCTGCAATGGAACTCAAGGGCACCGTTTTCGCTGAATGACCAAAATGCTTTAATGCAGCGGCTTGAGTGAAAGTCCCTTCCGGACCAAAATACGCCACGGTAATCGGTCGTTCCACGGCCAGACAGGTAGACATGATTTCGCGAAAAATCCGCGCCATTTCCTTATCCGGAACCGGACCGGTGTTACGCTCAATGACATTGCGCAACACCTGTGCCTCACGCTCAGCACGGTAGAACTCGTTTTGCTCCCCAGCTTCCATTTTGGCGATGGCAACGTCTTTGGCCAAAGAACCGCGCTCATTGATCAGGGTCTGGATTTGTTCATCCAGCGCATTAATACGCTTGCGTAAGCTCTGTAATTTTTTACTATCTGACATAAGTTGTATAGGCTACTAAAACTCAGCTCACATTGTGCGAACAGCCAACACGCCATCAATGGCGCGGATTTCACTCAATACCGATTCGTCGATGGCTTGATCCACATCTGCAACGGTATACGCCAGATCGCCTCTGGATTTATTTAACATATCAATAATGTTCAATCCCGCCTTGGCCATCGCGGTGGAAATCTGACCTACCATATTGGGCACATTGGAATTCACAATACCAATCCGATAACCTTCGCCCCGGCTCATTTGCACTTCGGGAAAATTTACAGAATTTCGCACAGTACCGTTTTCCAGATATTCTCGCACCTGATCGGCGACCATAATGGCACAGTTCTCTTCCGCCTCGCGGGTAGACGCCCCTAAGTGCGGCAAAGCTATCACTCCCGGATGTTGCTTCAGTAAGTTGCTGGGAAAGTCACATACGTAGGCATGCAATTTTCCGGTCTTCAGCGCTGCCGCAACCGCTTCATCGTCCACGATGCCGCCGCGGGCAAAATTGAGGATCACCGCAGTTTTCTTCATGAGCTTAACCCGATCCGCATTGATCATATGACGAGTCGTATCCACCAATGGAACATGAAAACTCACGTAGTCTACAGCCGTCAATAACTCATCAATGCTGTTGGCTTTCTTAACTGTCGCTGACAACTTCCAGGCACCTTCCACGGTAATATTGGGATCATAACCGATGACGTTCATACCCATAGAAACCGCTGTATTGGCCAGAAGGCGACCGATTGCCCCCAAGCCCACCACACCAAGTGTGCGTCCGGGAAGCTCAAACCCGGCAAAATCTTTCTTACCGGCTTCAACCATTTTGTTGATTTCTTCATCGCTGCCTTGCAGATTGCGGGCAAAATCCCAAGCCTGACAAATATTACGGGAAGCCAGCAACATACCAGCCAACACCAGTTCTTTAACGGCATTGGCGTTAGCGCCGGGCGCATTAAATACGGGTATTCCCAAAGCGCTCATTTTGTCCACGGGAATATTGTTAACCCCGGCACCGGCGCGTCCCACCGCCTTCAAGGTAGCCGGAATTTCCATATCGTGCATTTTGAATGAACGCAACAAAACCGCATCGGGATGTTGAATCTCGGAAGCGATTTCGTAGTTTTCCCGCGGCAAACGTTCCAAACCGGCGACGGAGATATTATTTAAGGTCAAAATTTTGTACATGATACTCCCCTGTCCTACCTTTGCGACTTAGCCATTGCGTTTTTCAAAATCCGCCATGAACTCAATTAAGGCCTCTACACCGGCTTCCGGCATAGCGTTGTAAATACTGGCACGCATACCCCCGACAGAGCGATGACCTTTCAATGTAACCAGCCCAGCTTCTTTTGCTTCGGCCAAAAATACGGAGTCCAGTTCCGCATTGCTCAATGTAAACGGAACATTCATCCAGGAACGTGACCCCACTTCCACCGGGTTGTGATAAAACCCGGACGCATCAATAGCGGCATACAATTTGGCGGATTTTCGTTGATTGACTTCAGCCATAGCAGTCAAACCACCGTTACTCTTAAGCCAATCAAACACCAAGCCTGCCAAATACCAGGTATAGGTGGGCGGCGTGTTGTACATAGATTCGTTATCTACATGAATCTTGTAATCGAACATGGCAGGCGTAGTCGCTGTGGTTTTTCCCATCAGGTCTTCCCGAACAATCACCACCGCCATGCCGGCGGGACCGATGTTTTTCTGCGCGCCGGCGTAAATGACGCCAAATTTGCTCACATCCATGGGACGCGACAATATGGTGGAAGACATATCCGCCACCAAAGGCACAGACCCTGTATCGGGTACATACGGAAACTCAACACCACCAATGGTCTCGTTAGGCGTGTAGTGCACGTAGGCCGCATCCGGATTCAAGTTCAATTCCTGCTGTGAGGGGGTTGAAGTAAATTTATCCGCTTCCGTCGTCGCTGCGACATTGACCTCACAATAGCGCTTGGCCTCAGCAATGGCTTTTTTGGACCAGGCACCCGTATTGATATAATCAGCGCTGTTTTTATCACCCAGTAGGTTCAAAGGCACCATGGCAAACTGGCTGGATGCACCCCCTTGCAAAAACAACACTTTGTAGTTACTGGGTATAGCCATCAGTTCCCGCAAATCGGCTTCGGCTTTGGCGGCAATGGACATAAACTCTTTACCGCGATGACTCATTTCCATAACACTCATACCGGATCCGTTCCAATCCAGCATTTCCGCTTGAGCTCGCTCCAACACCTGTTCCGGAACCACCGCCGGTCCGGCACTAAAATTAAACACTCTAGCCATTACTTAACTGCTCCTGAAAATTCATTATTCATCTGAGGAATCTGATGCATCGTCCTCACCACTGGGTTCCCCTGCAGCATCGCCTGCGACAGTATTATCTGCCACAGTCGCATCTGCCACAGTATCGCCTGACTCAGCATCCCCTTCCTCATCCCGTTCGTCAACGATGCGTTCCAGCCCAACCAATTTCTCACCTTCGCCGAGACCGATCAACCGTACTCCCTGTGTATTGCGTCCCTGGACCGAAATTTCCGCCACCCGGGTTCGAATCAATGTGCCGCCGCTGGAAATCAACATGGTTTCATCGTCATCATTAACCAAGACAGCGCCCACCACCTGGCCGTTGCGCTCGTTCACTTGAATAGACACCACGCCCTGCCCACCACGACCTTGCACCGGATAATTATCCACTGCAGTACGTTTTCCATAGCCATTTTCCGTCCCCGTCAGCACGGTACCCACGTCACCGATAATCAGGGAAATGACTTTTTGCTCGTCGCCGATCTTAATACCACGCACACCACCGGCGGTTCGACCCATTTGACGTACATTGGACTCTTGAAAGCGAATACACTTACCGGCACTGGTAAACAACATGACGTCTTTGCTGCCATCGGTAATATCCACGCCGATCAACTGGTCACCCTCGCGCAAATCAATGGCACGAATTCCGTTGGCCCGGGGTCTGGAAAAATCCACCAAAGGCGTTTTCTTCACCGTGCCAGATGCTGTGGCAAAAAAGATAAACTTATCCGCTTCATATTCACGAATGGGTAAGACGGCATTGACACGCTCATCCGGCTCCAGGGGCAACAGATTCACAATGGGCTTGCCACGGGCAATACGGCTGGCCACGGGAAGTTCATACACTTTTTTCCAATACACTTTACCCTGGCTGGTAAAACACAAAATAGTGTCATGAGTATTGGCAATAAACAGCTTGTCGACAAAATCCGCGTCTTTCATGGAGGTGGCGGATTTACCCCGACCGCCCCGGCGCTGTGCCCGGTAATCCGATAAAGGCTGTGCTTTGGCGTAGCCTTCATGGGATAAAGTCACCACCACGTCTTCTTCGCTAATCAAATCTTCAACATTCAGATCGATTTGACTGTCGATAATTTCGGTACGACGTTTGTCGCCGTACTGTTCTTTGATTTGTTCCAGTTCCTCGCGAATAACTGCCATCAAACGACTCTGATCGGAAAGAATCTCCTGCAAATCTTGAATTTTTTCCAGCAGTTCCTTGTATTCATCGATGATTTTGTCTTGTTCTAAACCGGTAAGACGGTGTAAGCGCAAATCCAAAATAGCCTGAGCCTGAACTTCAGTGAGTCGATAACCCGCATCACTAAGACCGTATTCATCACCCACGCCGTCAGGTCTGGAGGCCGCGGCGCCTGCCCGTTGCAGCATGTCGATAACAACACCTGGAGACCACACTTGCTCCAATAAACCCTTTTTAGCTTCGGCCGGGCTGGCCGCCGCTTTGATCAGGGCAATAATGGGGTCAATATTCGCCAGCGCAACGGCCAGACCTTCCAAGGTATGGGCCCGTTCACGAGCTTTGCGCAAGTCAAAAACAGTACGTCGGGTAACCACTTCGCGACGATGGTCAATAAACGCACTGAGGATTTGCATCAGATTGAGTAAACGAGGCTGACCGTTGACCAGCGCCACCATGTTAATCCCAAAAACCGACTGCATTTGGGTTTGCTGATACAAATTATTCAGCAACACCTCGCCCACTTCACCACGGCGCATTTCAATTACGATGCGCATTCCATCTTTGTCCGATTCATCCCGCAGCTCGGTAATGCCCTCAATTTTCTTGTCTTTCACCAATTCGGCGATTTTTTCCACGAGGCGGGCCTTATTAACCTGGTAAGGCAATTCGGTTACGATAATACGTTGTTTGCCGGAATCGGTGCTCTCAATTTCAGTACGGGCACGCACGTAGATACGGCCACGGCCGGTACGATAGGCTTCACGAATGCCTCGGCCGCCGTTGATGATCCCTGCCGTGGGAAAATCCGGTCCGGGAATGTGTTGCATAATATCCGGTAACTCTATGGCGGGATTATCCACCATGGCGATACAGGCATTGATCACCTCAGTGATATTGTGAGGTGGGATGTTGGTAGCCATACCCACCGCAATACCGGACGAGCCGTTGATCAGTAAGGACGGAAATTTTGCCGGAAATACCGTGGGTTCTTTTTCATTCTCGTCGTAGTTGGGAACGAAATCGACGGTTTCTTTTTCCAGGTCCGCCAACAGTTCGTGGGCAATGCGGGACATGCGCACTTCGGTGTAACGCATGGCAGCGGCCGCATCTCCGTCTACGGAACCAAAATTACCCTGTCCATCCACCAGCATGTAGCGCAGAGAAAAGGGTTGGGCCATGCGTACAATAGTGTCATATACAGCGGAGTCGCCGTGAGGATGATATTTACCGATGACATCCCCCACGACACGTGCGGACTTTTTGTAGGGTTTGTTCCAGTCATTACCCAAGGTATTCATGGCGAACAACACGCGGCGATGCACCGGCTTGAGTCCGTCACGCACATCGGGCAGGGCACGGCCCACGATTACGCTCATGGCATAATCCAGGTACGACTGTTTCATCTCCTCTTCGATATCGACAGAGATAACTTCTTTGGCAAATTCCGTCATAGGGGGCAGTTTTCCGGATTTAAGTGGTTATTGTAGTTCGACCTTTTAACCTAGCTCAGACTGTTTATAGTATCATATTCGTGCCCCCCACTGCATCAGGAAAAAAACGGTTCAGAGAGAATTTAAGGGCCTCTGAGCTTGGACCAAGGAAAATTTTCAATCGTTTTGCATCATGGCCATCATGTTTTCCCGGTTTGGCCCATACACCACTCCTTTTTCCGTCACAATGCAATCCACCAGCGCTGCTGGAGTGACGTCAAAGGCTGGATTGCGGGCAGTCGCACCGGTAGCCGCCACGTCTTGGCCTGCCAGGCACAGCACTTCCTGGGGCGAGCGTTGCTCAATGGGTATCAAACCACCGTGCTCCAAAGACATATCCACCGTCGAAGTGGGTGCAACCACCATAAATTTCACCTTATGGTAGCGCGCTAAAACCGCCAGAGAATAAGTGCCGATTTTATTGGCGACATCGCCATTTGCGGCAATCCGGTCTGAGCCAACGATCACCCATTGAATCACGCCCTGTTGCATCAAATGCGCGGCCGCACCTTCAATCTGCAATTCCACCGGAATACCGTCTTTAAGCAGCTCCCAGGCAGTCAGCCGTGCGCCTTGCAACCAAGGCCGGGTTTCGTCGGCATAGACTTTATTGATTTTCCCCTGCTTGAACGCGGAGCGAATCACCCCTAAGGCGGTTCCGTACCCCCCCGTTGCCAAAGCACCGGCGTTGCAGTGCGTCAGTACGTTGCAGGACGATTTCATTTGCGCCGCACCGAGTTCCCCCATAGCCAGATTGGCGGCCAGATCTTCCGCATGAATCCGTTCGGCCTGCTGCTCCAATTGCCGCAATAACTGTTGCGGCTCGGCACCCCCATACTGCTCAATAACCCGGCTCTGGCGTTGCAGCGCCCATTGCAAATTTACCGCTGTAGGTCGGGATTGCAGCAGAAAATCCAAATCCTGTTGCAAACCGGCCCGCCAATGGGCTTGTTCCAGGCGTTGTTTGGCTGCCAGAACTACCGCATAGGCGGCACAGATACCAATCGCGGGAGCGCCGCGCACCACCATATCACGGATTGCATCCGCAACCATCGCACTATCGTTATAATCCAGATAGGTTTCCTGGTGGGGTAACAGACGCTGATCCAATAAACGCAGCCTACTCTCACTGCCTCCCGTCCATTGTATTGCTTGAAAACTTTGCGCCATACTCATGACTCCGCCGGGTGTTGAAAGGTAAAAACGATACATTGTATCAAACCGGGGCCGTTAAAAAAGGCCGATACTTGCCAGACTTGCCCATAGCACGGTAACCTACCCCGCTATGGACAGTATCGATACACTCATACACGCAAAATGGATAATTCCAGTAGAGCCTGCGGCTACGGTTTATACCGATCATTCACTGGCCCTACACGAGGGACGTATTCTCAGCATTCTGCCCCAGGAGCAGGCGCGCAGACAGTATCAGGCCGACACCGTTCATGAACTAAGACACCACGCGCTGATCCCGGGCCTGATTAACTGCCATACCCATGCCGCCATGTCTCTGTTTCGCGGCTTGGCAGACGATTTACCCTTAATGGATTGGCTACAAAACCATATTTGGCCTGCCGAAGGCCGTTGGGTCAACAACGAGTTCGTCCATGACGGCACCCAATTGGCGCTGGCGGAAATGATTCGCGGCGGCATTACTTGTTTTAACGATATGTATTTTTTCCCCGATGAAACCGCCAGGATAGCCGATCTGACCGGTATGCGCGCTACGGTTGGTTTAATCCTCATCGATTTCCCCACGGTCTGGGCGGCCGATGCCGATGAATACCTGCACAAAGGCCTGGAGGTTCATGACCGCTTTCGCCATAACCCCCTCATAAGCACCGCCTTCGCACCCCATGCACCCTATACGGTATCTGATCCGGCACTGGAAAAAGTGGTTACTCTGGCGGAAGAACTGGACCTACCCATTCACATGCATGTGCATGAAACTGCTTTTGAAGTACAACAGGCGCAGCAGGACTCGGGCAAACGTCCCATTCAACGCTTACAGGAGCTGGGCTTGGTTTCTCCGCGGCTGCTGGCGGTACATATGACCCAATTGAACGATGCGGAAATGAGCTTATTTGCACAGGCGGGGGCTCACGTGGTGCACTGCCCGGAATCCAACCTGAAACTGGCCAGCGGCTTTTGTCCGGTACACGCATTAAGCCTATACGGGGTAAACATCGCCATTGGCACCGATGGTGCCGCCAGCAATAACGACCTGGATATGTTGGGAGAAATGCGCAGCGCTGCCCTGCTGGCCAAAGCTGTCAGCCAAGACGCCAGCGCTATACCTGCAGAAAATGCGCTGCGCATGGCCACCATAAACGGCGCCAAAGCGCTGGGGCTGGATCACAAGATCGGCTCCCTGGTGCCCGGCAAAGCCGCGGACATCACCGCCATTAACATGGACGATCTGGGCACCCAACCGGTCTACAATCCCGTATCTCAAATTGTCTATGCGTGCACCCGACAACAGGTCACTGATGTGTGGGTAGCCGGCAAACAGCTGTTGCGCCGGCAGGCACTCACCACTATTGACGAGCAAGCTATTAAACACAAAGCACAGCTGTGGCGGGAAAAAATCTACCAGGCCGATCAACACCCGGAAAATGAGTCTTAAGCTGTATGAATACGAATGTAACTGAAAGTATGAATGAGCCTAAAAGCGTATGAATATAAATGTAGACCCCGCTGAAATTGCCAAATTTGAAGCCCTGGCCTCACGCTGGTGGGACCCGGGCAGCGAGTTCAAACCCCTGCACGACATCAACCCGCTGCGGCTTGGGTATATTCAGTCCTTCAGCCCGCTACGTGGAAAAAAAGTATTGGATGTGGGTTGTGGCGGAGGCATTCTCGCAGAAAGTATGGCTTTGAGCGGCGCCCAAGTCACGGGTATTGATATGGGTGAGGCTCCATTGAACGTGGCTCGGTTGCACGGAATGGAATCCGGTGTGCAAGTGGACTACCGGCAGATCAGCGCCGAACAACTGGCAGCGCAAAGCCCGGCAAGTTTTGATGTCGTAACTTGCATGGAAATGCTGGAACACGTACCCGACCCGGCATCCACATTGCAGGCCTGCCGTCAACTGGTGAAATCGGACGGCATGCTGTTTTTCTCCACTATAAATCGCAACCCAAAAGCGTATTTGTTTGCCATTGTCGGAGCCGAGTACATTCTCAATTTGTTACCCAAAGGCACCCATAATTACAAACAGTTCATTCGTCCCAGTGAACTGAACCAATGGGCCTTACAAGCCGGTATTCGCATCTCGGATTTCACCGGCATGAGTTACAACCCGATGACACGGCAATATTCATTAGGCCAGGATGTCAGCGTAAATTACCTGGCCTGTGGCCGCTGCGACTGATTGGGTTCAGGCTGCAACACCTTTGTGACGCAAATTCACGGTGACTCTAATTCACGCTTCCAAAAGCAGTCTGTTGTTTGACCTGGATGGCACTCTGGCCGATACTGCGCCGGATTTAAGCTTTGCTTTGAACCGGGTTCGTGAAGAGCAAAACCTACCCCCACTGCCGCTGGAAACAGTTCGCAATCAAGTATCCAACGGTGCCGGTGCATTAATTACCCTGGGCTTTGGATTTGCCGAGGATCACCCGAACCACGAACCCCTGCGGCAACGCTTGCTGAACATCTACGCCGACAACATTGCCGTGCATACCCGCTTATTTGAAGGCATGGAAGAGCTGCTACAGTATACTGAGGCCCGCCAAATTCCCTGGGGGGTGGTCACCAATAAACCCAGCCGATTCACCCTGCCCTTAATGGAACAATTGCGACTCACATCCAGAGCGGCGTGTATTGTCAGTGGTGACACATTGGAACGTAAAAAACCCCACCCTGCCCCCTTATTTCATGCCTGCCAAACCATTGGCTGCGAAGCCCAACACAGCGTTTATGTGGGTGATGCCGCCCGTGATATAGAAGCAGGCAACGCCGCCGGCATGCACACCATCGCCGCCCTGTTCGGTTATATCGATGATCTCAGCCAAACCCAAAGCTGGGGCGCAGACACCAGTGTGTCTCATCCGGAACAAATCCGCTACACTTTGGAACACTGGATTAAATAACAAGTAAAGCAGCGGAAATAGCGATGACAGGAATACATCTGGAACCCATACACTGGTTATTGGTAGGCATTAGCGCCGCGGTGGCAGCCACACTTTGTGGCTTAATAGTCTATTTTCGTTTAAACAAACCCCTACAACAAGCACGGGAACAGATCAAAACCCTTGAGGTCACCCTGGAGCTGGAACGCAGCAACGCCAACGAAAAACTACAAACCCTGGAAAATGCCAAACAACAATTACAAGACAGCTTCAGCGCCTTATCCAGTCAGGCACTGCAAAAAAACAATGAAGCCTTCCTGAAACTGGCCCAGGAAAATCTGAAACAGTTTCAAATCCAAGCGAAAAACGAGTTAGGACAAAAAGAAAAGTCCATCGAAAACCTGATCAAGCCCATTAAAGAAGCCCTGGATAAAACCGAAAAACAAATCCGTGAAATTGAAAACGAACGCAAAGAGGCCTACGGTGCCTTGACCCAGCACCTGACCAGCATGGCCCAAACTCAATCGGCACTGCAATCGGAAACCCGCAACCTGGTCAAAGCTCTGAGCCGCCCCGAAGTTCGGGGACAATGGGGTGAACTGACGCTAAAGCGTCTGGCGGAACTGGCAGGCATGGTGGAACATTGTGATTTTTTCCAACAGGAACATCAAAACACGGAACACGGCGCCCTGCGTCCCGATATGATTGTGCGCATGCCGGGACAACGTGAAATTGTGGTGGACGTAAAAACACCCTTGGATGCCTATCTCAGCGCCGTGGAAGCGGACAATGATACTGACCGCAGCAAAGCGTTGGAACGACATTGTCGCAATGTACGCAAACGTATCCAGGAACTATCTGCAAAATCCTACTGGAATCAGTTTAAAAATTCCCCGGAATTTGTCGTACTGTTCATTCCGGGAGATCAGTTTCTCAGCGCAGCCCTGGATTTAGACCACCAGTTACTGGAAGATGCCATGCAACAAAAAGTGATTCTGGCAACGCCCACCAGCCTAATGGCATTATTACGGGCTATCGCATACGGCTGGCGCCAGGAATCATTGGCGGAAAACGCCGAGCATATTCGCGAAATTGGTGCCGACCTATATCAACGCCTGGCAACCTTCGCAGAGCATTTGGGTCGCTTGGGTAAAAGCCTGTCCGGCTCCGTACAACATTTTAATAGAGCCGTCGCCTCTTTCGACAGCCGCATCATACCGGGAGCACGTAAATTCACGGAAATGGGGATTAGCGAGAAGAAACCCCTGGAGCGGGTGGAACAAATCGAAGCCGCGCCCAAGGCTTTGGAAAGCAGCCCGGAAACCGTACAGCCCGAGGAAAAACAGCTGGAAGACGCTTAATAGGATTCATCCTGTACTGTTAAACGTAAACCTATTCTTTCAAACTCTCCCGTACTGCGCGTTTGGCATCCTTGAGCATTTTATTGGCCTGATCGGATGCTTGTTGCGCCAGAGAACGCTGTTTAAAGGGGTTGGCCCAAATAGGCTGACCTTTGCCAATATTCACTCCGGCCCACAAACCGAGACAACTGCCCACCACCACACCCACAGTAAATTTCCTGAATTTCGCCATTTTTTAAATTGCTCTGCCAATCCGATTGAACCAAATATACAAATTTTAGGGCATCGACACCAAGGCCACAACATCCAAGCATAGAGATCAGATTTAAAACTGGTATAATTCAGATATCCACTTTTGTGCAACCTGTAACCAAACACTTAAAACCACATGCCATAATCACCATGACACCGGAACAATATTGCCAACAAAAAACTGCCAAAAGCGGCTCCAGTTTCTATTACAGCTTTCTATTTCTGCCGCCTAAGCAACGTAAAGCCATCACAGCCTTGTACGCATTTTGCCGCGAAGTGGATGATATTGTGGATGAGTGCACCAACCCGGAAGTGGCACAAACCAAATTACAATGGTGGCGCGACACCATGGAAAAAACGTTCCAGGGCCAACCGGAGCATCCGGTGCAGCACGCCTTATGCGAAATCATTAAAGAATTCGACCTGCCTCTGAAATATTTCTTGGAAATCATCGAAGGTATGGCTATGGACCTTACCATCCATCGTTATCCCAGTTTTAACGAACTGAGTTTGTATTGTTACCGCGCCGCCGGTGTGGTGGGTTTGATGGCAGCGGAAATCTTCGGATACAAAGAACCGGATGCGCAGAAATACGCGCACAACCTTGGCTTGGCTTTTCAATTAACCAATATCCTGCGCGATGTACGTGAAGATGCAGAACGCGATCGTATTTACATTCCCCTGGATGAAATGGAACGTTTCGGTGTATCCGAACAGGATATATTGAACTATCGTAATACGGATGCCATGCGTGAACTCATGAAATTTCAGGGCCGGCGGGCGGCAGAGTATTATCAAAAGGCCTACACCTATTTATCGGAAACCGACCGTTACAATCAACGCAGTGGTCTAATTATGGCTGCAATCTATGAAGAGTTGCTACATGCTATCGAAAAACACGATTACCAAGTGATGAATGGTCGGATCTCCATAAGTCCTTTCAAAAAGCTATGGCTGGCATGGAAAACCGCCAGAGCAGAAAAATTGCGTCATTCGAAATTGTCTTATCAGTAAACCTTTTTCTATTGTATCGCCAGTAATTAAAACACAAACCCTGGTTCTGAATTGGAAATGTTATGTCAAACTATCAAGCAGAGCAAAACTGCCTCAAGGATCGCATCATTGTCGTAACAGGAGCCGGCGACGGTATCGGTGCCGCCGTAGCAAAAGTGTACGCCCAATACGGAGCCACAGTGATTTTATTGGGACGGACGCAAAAGAAACTGGAAAAAATTTATGATGAAATCGTCGAGGCAGGCTCCCCGGAACCGGCGATTTACCCCATGGAACTGCAAACGGCCATGCCGGTGGAATACCAAACACTGGCACAAACCATAGAGTCTGAATTTGGACACCTGGACGGCCTGCTACACAACGCCGCCACCCTGGGCACCTTAACACCCATCGAACATTACGATGCACGCCTGTGGATGCATATTATGCAGGTGAATTTAAATGCCACGTTTTTTCTCACCAAGTATTGTTTGCCACTGCTGAATAAGAAACCAGACGGCTCCATTATTTTCACAACCGCCAATGTGGGCTATAAGGGACAGGCCTACTGGGGCGCCTATGCCGCATCCAAAGCCGCTGTCACCAACCTGGCCGAAGTCTTGGCGGAAGAGCTGGAAGTTAACACCAGTATACGCGTCAACTGTGTCGATCCCGGTCCGGTACGCACCCGCATGAACGCCCTGGCCTACCCCGGGCAGGATCCCAATGAAATTCCAGGGCCGGAAGATATTTGCAATATTTATCTTTATTTAATGAACGAAGCCAGCGCCGGAGTAACCGGAGAACGTTTTGCGGCGCAGGATTAGGTGCCAACACATAAAGACCACCCTGGCTTAAACCCACCTTTCGCACAGCGCGGGTTACTCAGGTTAGCCGCCCTGCAATTGTGCACGAACTCAGCGATTTCGGTTCGGCACAATACTGCTAGCGCATCAGATCGATAGCGACGCCTTTGGCCCGCAGGGCATCGGCGCGTTCGTCGATATAGCGTTGAAAGCTGGATATGGTTTTGTATTTGCCGGAGGAGACGTATTCCATCACCGATTGCAGGTGGAAGGATTTAAAATAGGCTTCGGTGCGAATGATTTCTTTGCCCTGGGAATCGAAAAACACCAAAGACGGAGCATATTTGACCTGCAGTTGTTTGGCCCATTGTTTGGCAGTGGTTTTCTTACCCTCGGGCGTAACCACCGGAGTATTAGACCACATATCCAGTTGACTTACGCTAAAGGGTTTCAATTGCTGCAGAGTTTCCTTGCGTTTAAATACATCGGTGTGCAACTCATCGCAGGCGGGGCAATCTTTTTGTTCAAACAAAACCAAGCGCGGCGTTTTTGAGGTTTTGGAAAAATCGTAGGGTGGTTTAACGATAAAAGTTTGCGCATGTAACTTACCGGCGCTGGGACTGGGACTCAGTTGATTCCAATATTGGCGAAACCCGGTTTTGAGATATTGCCCCTGACGCACATAATCCAACGCTGCAGAAAACTTTTGCGGATGGTAGTAACCGTTAATGCGTAACGCGGTTTTCTTGTCCTTGTCCACAAATATCAAGGTGGGCGTAAACATAACCCGCATTTTTTCCGCCAATTGCTTTTCCGTCATGGATTCGCCGTCCAGCCAGGTCAACTCCCGGTCACCCCACATATTCACCGCGACTACGTCAAAATGAGCACGGGTTTTGTCTTCGATGGCTTTTTGCGCGAAATTCACTTCTATGGTTTTGCGACAGTACGGACAGCCGTCCTGATAAAAAAATACCAGTAAATACTTACTGGCTTGGCTCGCCTCATCGCTGTCTTCATTAAAATCCAGAAACGACACCTTAAACCATGCAGGAAACTCCACAAACCCTGGATTGGTCAGATCCGGATTGAGCTCCCCTTCCTTTTTCGCCCAAACACTGTGAGTAAAACACAGTATGAGAATCCCCATTCCCAGATTACGTAAGGTAATTGACATGACCGACCTCCCGTCGTAGCCGCATTTAGCAACGCTCATAATAGTCTCAGACCCAACAAATTCCTACGGGGTTCCTAAAAACAGAAATATTTATTATACAATTTACACTTTCAATTGAACCAATAGTGACTAGACTTTTTTTGAGTATCTATTCTAAAGCCGTTGCGAACTCCCGTCCTGAGTATCGCGATTGCCTCTGATCTGTAATCGCCGAGACATTTTCGTGGCGACACAATTTTGGCATTAACTCCAGTAGTGTTTGTAAACCCTTGTTTTACATTATTATATGCGGTTGGCATATTTTTCGCTTCTGTTTTTCTATTAAGAACATTGAATAAAAGACGGACAATAAAACCCACGAGGTGCACAATGTCGACACTGCCGCAGGTAACGGAAAACAAGGTACTGCCAGTCAACAGCAGTGGTAAGCTCGCGGCTATCAATAATGCCGAGCAATTGGCGGAAAACTCCAAGCAATACGAAAAAGTATTGCACATCGCCGGCATTTTACAGACCAGTCTAAACATTGAAGAACTGTTGAGTCAGTTCAGCAAAGAACTGGGCGATATCGTACCGCACAATAATATTTCCTATGTTTACGAAAAACTCAGCGTGAACTTCACGCTGGGACGCCGAGCGCGCCATTCCTGCACTTATGAATTGTCCATTAATGAACAACATTTGGGTTTTCTCAGCCTGACCCGCAACAGCAAATTTTCCAACAAGGAAATCGAGACGATTGAACAGCTGATTTGCGCAGTTCATTACCCGCTGCGAAACGCAATTTTGTATAAAGATGCTGTCAATGCAGCCAACAAAGATCCATTAACCGGCATTGGCAACCGTTCGGCCATGAATACATCCGTACAACGTGAGATAGAGTTGGCTTCGCGCCACAACCGTTCACTGGGTATTATCATGATGGATGTGGATCATTTCAAAACCATTAATGATACCTACGGCCACTCCGCCGGAGACCTGTGCCTGCAGTCCTTGGTGGAATGCACGGAAAAAAGCGTGCGTATTTCCGATATGATTTTTCGTTACGGTGGCGAGGAATTTGTGATTGTCCTACCGGAAACCGATATCCAAGGGGTGCTTCGCTTGGCAAAACGCATACGACGCCGGGTGGAACGCCTGCAAACTCAGGTGAATAAACAGCAAATCTCTATGACCGTCAGCCTGGGCATTACTGTATTAGCGGAAACGGACGATGACAAATCCCTGTTTGCCCGTGCGGACGAAGCCTTATACAAAGCCAAACGCGAAGGTCGTAATTGCATTCGCATCGCCACGGGCGTCTAATCTTTGCGGCGAGTCCGGGCGATTGGACCCTTGGGTCCGCTTGAACGTTTGGATCCGGTTTGAGCTTTTGAGTCCGAGGCCTTTTTGGGCTTGGATTGAGAACGAGACGACGTCTTCACACTTTGGGATTTAACCCGCTTTTGCTTTACACCGGCCTTTACCCGTTGCCCCCCCAATGATTTTCTTATCTCCGGTTCATAAAGCTCACCGGGCGGTTTCAAGCCCACAACGCGATATAAATCCGCCAACAGCTTATCCGGCATTTGGACTGTCTGCCCCCGTGCCAAGCTTCGCGGCAGCTCAACCGGTCCGAAGCGTATGCGCGTTAAGCGACTAACAACCACACCTTGAGACTCCCACAAACGTCGAACTTCCCGATTACGCCCTTCTTTAACCACCACCCGATACCAATGATTCGCGCCTTCACCCCCCATGTCCACAATGGAGTCAAAGTTCGCCGGACCATCGTCCAAGTCCACGCCGGCGAGCAACTGATTAATGGTAGCTGGACTGACACTACCCAGAACCCGCACCAGATATTCCCGTTCCAACTCGTAGGAAGGATGCATGAGACGATTGGCTAACTCACCGTCACTGGTCATAATCAGCAGGCCACTGGTAGAAATATCCAGCCGCCCAACTGAAATCCAGCGACCGCCACTGATTTTAGGCATGTCTTCAAAAATGGTAGAACGCCCCTCCGGATCCGAGCGGGAACACACGGTTCCCACGTTCTTATGGTAAAGCAGAGTCTTTTGAGTTGCGTCAAGCAGACGCTTGGGGATGAGACGACCGTCCAGAGCAATGAGGTCATTTTCACCAACGCGATCACCCAGTTTGGCGGTTACTTTATTGACACTTACCCGACCTTGTTCGATCCAGGTTTCCATCAAACGGCGAGAGCCGTAACCGGCACGCGCCAGTACCTTTTGCAATTTTTCTGTCATGTGATGCCTGGAGTCAGGATCCGAGTCTATCCGGAGACTATTCCGCCGCTGCGTGTTTTTCCGGTCTTAGGGTATCGTTATCCGTTTCATCCTCTTGTGTGTCATCCACAGTTTCCATCACTACGTCAGCATCTTCGTGTAACTCATCATGATCCACATACATTTCCTCATAGTCCCTGCGCGGCTCGTCTATGGGCGGATCTTCGGAATACTCGGCTTCCGGATCATAGTCATCTGCATCAACATCAGTCTCTGAGGCTATGGAAAAATCGACGAAGTCATCATCATCAACTTGCAACTCCGACAGAATCTCTTCACTTACGGTATCAGAGTCCGCAGATACCATAGTGACAGTGGGTTCACCAGAAGAAAAGTCGACGAAATCGTCATCATCCGAGTCCACATCAGGCTCCGAATCGGCAGCTTGCGCAAATTCGGGTTCCATTGCTGGTTCTATTTCTTCAACCTCATCCGACTCATGTGCTTGTTGCATCACTGCCACATCCGTCTTTGACTCCACGACATCATCGTCATCAGCAGTGTCTGTGTACAAATCGGATTCGTCTTCGTCCTTAAGCTCGCCCTCGGCCACAACTTCCTTTTCATTCGAGACCTCTTCTTCCGGCTCGTCCAAAGCGGATTCTGCATGGATATCCACTGGAGTCTCTAAATTTTCGCCCGCGGCGGCTTCGATATTGTTTGGGTCTGTCTCCCCGTCCACTCGGATTTTATCCAGATCTCTGATTTCGCTTAGGGAGGGTAATTGGTCCAGAGACTTCAAATTGAAATAGTCCAAAAATGCCTTTGTGGTAGCATAGATAGCCGGACGCCCGGGAACGTCACGATGTCCGACCACTTTCACCCAATCTCTTTCCAGCAATGTCTTAACGGTTTGGGAACTAACACTGACCCCGCGGATACTTTCAATCTCACCACGGGTGATGGGTTGACGATACGCAATAAGCACCAGGGTTTCCAATAAAGCGCGGGAATACCTCGGTGGTTTTTCTTCCCATAAACGCCCAACCCAAGGCGCATTCTCCTGCCGGGCTTGATAGCGAAAACCACTGGCAACTTCCACTAATTCTATTCCGGTATCCGCACATTCTTCCTGCAATAAAACAAGCGCTTCGCGTATCTCGCCTTTGCCTACGCCTGAATCTTCATCAAACAGGGCCACCATACGTTCTACAGTAAGGGGCTGACCAAAGGCCATCATGGCCGCCTGAATGACCTTTTTTAATTGTTGAATTTCTATCATGACTCCACAGCCTTAATGTGTATGGGTTCAAAAGGTTCTGTCTGCACCAGTTCAATCAATGATTCTTTAATCAATTCCAATATAGCAAGAAAACTCACCACTACACCCAAACGACCTTCCTCAGGCGTGAACAGGGACACAAATTCCACAAAACCACCGCCCCGTACCCTGTCCAATACACTGGACATGCGCTCACGCACCGACAACGGTTCCAGCTGGATATGATGATGAGAATACATATCCGCCCGGTTCAACACATCCTTAAACGCGAACAACAAATCCTTCAACTCCACGTGGGGCTGCGGTTTGCTTCGCTCCAACTCAGGTGGATGCACTTCGACTTGGAATACATCCCGATACAGCCGCGGCAAAACAGCCAGATCTTCAGCAGCAATTTTGTAACGTTCGTATTCCTGCAGTCGCCGAACCAACTCCGCCCTGGGATCGTCTTCATCTTCCTCTGTAATTGGCCGTGGCAACAACATCCGCGATTTAATTTCCGCCAGCATGGCTGCCATCACCAAATAATCGGCAGCCAGTTCCAAGTGAAACTCTTTCATCAACTCCACGTACTCTATGTACTGATAGGTGATTTCCGCTATAGGAATGTCCAATATATCCAGGTTTTGCCGCTTGATCAGGTATAGCAACAAATCCAACGGCCCTTCGAAGGCTTCGAGGAAAACCTCTAAAGCATCCGGAGGAATATACAAATCCTGCGGCATCTCAATCATTGCCGCACCGCGTACTTTGGCGATTGGAATCACATTATCGGGTAAGGACTGCATATCAGTCTGTACCGAGTCCTCGCCCCCAGTTTCGGTCACTGTCGCCTCATTGGCTGTATCGGCATTGGCCTGGGTTTGCGATGGCTCACTCTCCCCCTCACCAGTACTCGCTTCCTGTTGTTGCGCTAACTCGTCTTCATTCATGCTATCTGTGCCCCGCCGGTTTGGTCCGGTTTACTTATATTCCAGCCCCATAGCTTCTCGTACTTCGTCCAGCGTATCCTGGGCAACATCCCTGGCCGCTTCGCTGCCTTCGCTGATGATGTTCTGCACCAGTTTGGGATCGTTGATATATTGTTCTGCCCGCTCCCGAATAGGCTCCAGTTCCTTTAACACACTATCAATAATAGGTTGCTTGCAGTCCACACAGCCAATACTGGCCTGGCGACAACCCTGCTGCACCCAGTCTCGGGTATCGTCGTTGGAATATACCTGATGTAACTCCCACACCGGACAATTGGCCGGATCACCGGGATCATCCCTGCGGATACGGGCTGGGTCCGTAGGCATGGTACGCAACTTCTGCTCTATCGCCTTGGGATCCTCCCTCAGGGCAATGGTATTGCCATAAGATTTGGACATTTTTTGACCATCCAACCCCGGCATTTTGGACGCATTTGTCAACAACGCTTGGGGCTCGGGGAGGATTATTTTACCGCCCCCTTCCACATATCCAAAGAGTCTTTCGCGATCACCCAGGGTAATATTTTGCTGAGTCTCCAACAAGGCTCTGGCGGTTTCCAGCGCCTCATGATCACCCTGTTCCTGGTATTTTCTCCTTAACTCGTTGTATAGCTTAGAATTTTTCTTTCCCATTTTACGAATAGCGGCTTCGGCTTTTCCTTCAAAATCGGTTTCGCGGCCATAGAGATGGTTAAAACGACGCGCAATTTCCCGGGTCAGCTCCACATGAGCCACCTGATCCTCTCCTACCGGAACGATTCCGGCTCGATAGATCAATATATCGGCGCTTTGTAATAAGGGGTAGCCTAAAAAACCGTAGGTGGCCAGATCCTTTTCTTTGAGGGACTCCTGTTGATCTTTATAACTGGGTACCCGCTCCAACCAACTCAATGGGGTGATCATGGACAGCAACAGGTGCAATTCCGCATGTTCAGGCACATGAGATTGAATAAAGATTCGTGCCGCTCCCGGATCTACTCCCGCCGCCAACCAATCAATCACATTATCCAGAACACTGGCAGCAATGACGCTGGTATTGTCGTATTGAGTGGTTAAGGCGTGCCAATCGGCAACAAAGAAAAAACACTCATACTCATGTTGTAAAGTCAGCCAGTTTTTTAAGACGCCGTGGTAATGCCCTAAGTGCAGCTGCCCGGTTGGGCGCATTCCCGATAATACCCTTTGGTATTGTGTCGGTACCGAACTCATTCTTTCCCCTTCTCTTTATCGTGCAGTTCTTATTAAAAGCCAAACCGGCCAAGAAAACCAGCTATTCTATTTCTGTTTGTGTGGTTATTCTAAAACAATGCATCCACATCCCCGCTGCCTTCACGCAACACCACCGGTTCCTCAGACACCAAATCCACCACGGTCGTAGAGCCCAAACCGCAATACCCCCCGTCGATGACCAAATCCACCTGACGTTCCAATAAATCACGGATGCTCAAGGGGTCAGTTTCCGGCATTTCTTCACCGGGAAGTATGAGAGTACTGCTCATCAGTGGTTCACCCAGTTGATCCAACATGGCGTGAGCAATCACATTATCCGGAACACGCAAACCTATGGTTCTTCTTTTGGGGTTTTGGAGTCGCCGTGGAACCTCGCGTGTTGCCATGAGTATAAAAGTATATGGTCCGGGTGTTAATCGTTTCATTAAACGATAAGACGCATTGTCCACTCTGGCATAGGTGGAAACTTCGGATAAATCCTTACAAACCAAGGTAAAGTTATGTTTATCATCAAGTTTCCTGATACGTCGTATCCGTTCCATAGCGTTTTTATCACCCAGGTGACAACCCAGGGCATAGCCGGAGTCAGTGGGATACACCACCACACCACCGTCCCGAATAATCTCCACAGCACGTTTGATCAAGCGCGCTTGAGGATCGGTTTCGTGAATCTGCAAAAATTGGCTCATGGGAGTTAAGTACTAAAGATGCTGGTTGATGGACTATGATAATTAAACGATGATTGATGGGTTTACGTCTGCAATCCAGGCAGCCGGCTCCACACGGGTACACACTGATCCGGTAACGGGGGAATGCGACCCAACTCGGCCCAACGCTGCTCTGGGGCGTGAAAATCCGAGCCACACGACGCCAACAAGTCAAATTGCTGCGCTAATCGCGCCATCGTACCGCATTCATCGACACTATGACTGCTGGAAACCACTTCCAAACCTTCCCCTCCACAATCCCGGAATTCCGCCAACAGGGATCTCAGCTTGGTAGCACTGAGTTTATAACGTGCCGGATGGGCAATAACAGCCAAACCACCGGCCGCGTGGATCCATTCCAGCGCTGAATTCAAATCTGTCCATTGGCCCGGAACATAACCCGGCTTGTTCTTTACCAAAAAGCGTTTGAACACGTCCCGAATATCCTTAGCCCGCCCCTGCTCCACTAAAAAATGGGCAAAATGGGTACGACTGATGATTGCACCTGAAGCGTGACGTCTTGCGCCCTCCAAAGCCCCTGGTATTCCTGCTTTTTCCAAGCGCCGGCTAATTTCCTCACCACGCCAATCTCTGAATTTTCGCAATTCGAGTAAACCTTGCTGCAAACGCGGGTTCTGTGGATCTATTCCCAAGCCCAAAATATGTATGGTTATACCGGACCACGAAACCGAAATCTCTACGCCGGGAATCAGCTGAACATCCCACTGCCTGGCACTACGTGAAGCCGCTTCCAAGCCGGCAGTAATGTCATGATCGGTCAAGGCTAATACGTCCACACCGCACTCCCTCGCTCTTTGGACCAGTGATTCTGGACTCAGGCTACCGTCGGATGCATTGGAATGGCTGTGCAGGTCAAATTTCAAAGACATAAGCGCGCAATCATACCTCAATAAGACAGGCTCTGCATACGAAACCGGCATTTTCTACCGCATTATTGGTGGGATGTGATACAGTATGCGCCTTCGGCCCGGGGCGTAACCCATGCGACTCATCATCAATAATACACAGTAAGCGGACACATGAAATTTCTGTTTGATTTTTTCCCTTTAATCCTGTTTTTTGTCACTTACAAAATGTATGACATCTTTGTAGCAACAGGGGCTGTGATTATCGCCACTATCGCGCAAATGATTTTTTTCTGGGTCAAACACCGACGCCTGGAAAAGATGCACGTTATCACTCTGGTGCTGGTCGTCGTTTTCGGCGGCGCCACCATACTCTTTCAGGACGAAACCTTTATAAAATGGAAGTTCTCCGTCGTAAACTGGCTTTTCGGCCTGGTGTTTCTGGGTTCGCACTTTATCGGTAACAAAACCCTGATCCAACGTATGTTGGACAAACAAATAACCTTGCCCCAATTTGTCTGGAACCGACTGAATATCAGCTGGGCAGTCTTTTTCATCGCCTTCGGCTTCGCCAATCTTTATGTCATGTTCAACTATGACACGGATACTTGGGTGGATTTCAAAACTTTTGGAAATCTCGGCTTAACGCTGTTATTTATCATGGGCCAAGGCATTTACATGCATAAACATTTAAAACCGGAACCCGAATAAGAATGTTATACGCCATTATCAGCGAAGACTGTGCGGACAGTCTGGAAAAACGCAAAGCCACTCGCCCGGCACATCTACAACGCCTTGAAGAACTGAAAAACCAAGGCCGACTGGTGTTGGCAGGCCCGCATCCGCGCATTGACAGCGATGACCCCGGCGAAGCCGGATTCAGTGGCAGTCTGGTTGTTGCGCAATTCCCTTCTCTGGAGGAGGCCCAAGCCTGGGCAAATGCGGACCCGTACAAAACAGCAGGCGTCTATGAATCTGTCATTGTAAAACCATTTAAACTGGTACTGCCGTAACTGGTTCGGCAACCAAAAGGAACCTATATGGACTCGCGCAAACTTTTCATTAATCTGGTCAGCTTTTTCGTGGCGACCGGCGTATTCATCGGCGGTAAACTGGCTCACAGTGCTGACCTGGGCAAAGATGTCATGGCTGTGGTTAACGGCAAGAAAATCACACTCAGCACCTATGATTCGTATATTAAGCAACGGGGTTTACCAAAAGACCTGGATCCGACCACGCAACGCGACATGGTACTCAACGAACTCATTAACCGTGAACTCATCTATCAAGATGCCTTACAAAAGAAAGTGGACAAATCCCAAAACATTCGCACGCTATTGGAAAACGCCCGCCAAAATATAATTGCCGGTGAAATGTTGAGAAAAACCACTGAAGAGGAAATTCCTAAGAAAACCTTACAGACGGAATACGAAAACTTCATTAAAACCCTGAACAATCGCGAGTTCAAAGCCAGCCACATTTTGCTGAGCGACAAAAAAACAGCCGAGGATGTGATTGCCGAATTAAAGAAAGGCGGTAATTTTCAAAAACTGGCCAAAGAAAAGTCCACCGGACCCAGCGGTCCCATGGGAGGAGACCTGGGTTGGTTTCGCTCGGAACAGATGGTTAAGCCTTTCGCTGATGCCGTCGCAAACATGAAAAAAGGCACATTCTCAGAGACCCCCGTGAACACTCAGTTTGGCTGGCACGTCATTCTGCTGGAAGACAGCCGCGCCACCGACACACCGAAATTCGAGGATATGGAAGATCAACTGCGCATGCGGGTACAAAACAAAAGCGTGGAATCTTATATCAATAGCCTAAGAAAAAAAGCCAAAATAAAAACTCGATAAATTCTTCGATGTCATCCGCATAGGTGAAATCCTCATCTATGCGGAACTCATTCGCCCTAACCCTACTGTCTTTGCCGATCCAGTAACTTTTGCAATTTTTTCATTCGCTTGTCGTCGGCATCCAATCCTAGTCCCAACTTAATTAACTCCTGTGTAGTCTCGTATTGCTTCTGTTTTAAGGTATTGCGACCCAGCAAGTAACAGGCCCTCACTATTAAGGTGGACAGACTTTTGACCAGTTTGTGCTCTGCCGACAGGCCCTGCATTTGTTTGAGCAAGCCCTGCGCTTCCCGAATATCCGCCAGGGTCATATCACGTTTTTTTAACATTGCTCGGCCGGTATTATAATGCTGTTTCAGCTCCGCATTAATTTCCGCCTCAGTCTTTACCGATGCCGGTACAGGTTCAGGCTTAGGTTCAGGTTTAGCTGTGGCCACTGTCTGGTTTCTTTGTGGGATTTTGGTCTTAGCTGTGTTCAAACCCTTGGACGCAGACGCTGTAGTAGCTTTCTTTTTAACTACACTCATCGTAATGGGTTTGATTAACTTGGCTTCTTTGGCGGCAGGACTGCGTGCAGCGGCGTCTTTGGAACCGGAAACCGTTCGGGCTTGTGGCACTGGTTGTTGAGTATTAAGCCGGCTTTGAGTCAGCAATCGTTTCTCGTTTTGCATAATAATGCGTTCTGTGGATAACCGTTCCTTCTCGGAAGCCAGTCTTTCCTTTTCCTGTTCCAACTGGTCCAGCTGTTCTTGCTCCATGGCCTTAATTTTTAGCTTTTCCGATTCCACTTCCTCCAACGCCATTTCCGCCACACGAATTTTCTGCTCTGCCGCCACGCGGTCGGTGATTCCGTTTAATTGCGGATGCAATTGAGCCAAGCGGGCCGCATCATCCGCGTAACGCTCGGACTTGGCATATTGCCGCTCACCCACTGCCTTTTTGGACAAATTTAAATAATAATCAGCCATGCGTCGAATACCGTTGATGGCTTTTTTATTATCCGGCTCCAATTGCAGTACTTTTTTGTAATAGTCCAAAGCACTGCTACCTTGCGGCGCCTCATACTCACCCATGGCGTAGGCTTTCTCAGCTTTACCTAACAAACTCCTAACGGTGAAAGTGTCTTTTAAACTGAGGAAGGACAAGGCCGAGCCGGCAACAATCGCCAACACCAACCATAAGGCATAACTTTTCTTGCCCACCGCTTTTGTCGCTTCAGCCTGCACCACTTGGGTAGGCGCCAATGGGGTTTGGGTTTGGGCTTGCACCACATCAGCGGGGCTGAGCTTTTCCGTAGTGGGATATACCGCTTTATTCTGGACCGACACCATCGTGTCACCACTGTCAGGTGTTAGTTTAGGGACGTGAATATCGGACTTTCTATTGGAAATGGCTTTATCTGAAAGTGCCTTGGGTACCACAATAGCCGAAGTTTGGTCAGACACAGCGCGGTCAATGACTCCCGGTGGTACCGTGCTGCCACTCACATGAGGTTGCACCTGGGACAACTCCAGCGCCCGGATCATATCCCCACAAGACGGAAAACGGTTGGCCGGATCCTTGGCTAAAGCCTGCATAATCGCCGCCTGGGTTGCTTCACTCACATCCGGATTGAGTTCCCTGATTATCGGGGGTATTTCATCAGTGTGGCGTTTCATAATGGTAAATTCCGTATCACCACCATCCCGGCTGCCACAAGGCGGTTGTCCGGTTAACATCTCATACAGCACACAAGCACAGCTGTATTGATCACTCCTGCCCGTAACGCCCTTCACGGCCTGAATTTGCTCAGGACTCATGTACTCTACAGTTCCCATGAACGTACCCGTGGTCGTTAACCGCTGCTCGCTGGTAAGCAGGACTATGCCAAAGTCCGTTAGGTGGGCATTACCATTGAGATCCATGAGAATATTGGAGGGTTTAACATCTCGGTGTATCACACCGCGCCGATGGGCAAAATCCAAGGCACTGAGCATTTGGCCGGCGATTTGTAAGGTTTCGGCTTCGCTGAAACGCGACTTTTCCCGAATCCAATCTCGTAAGGAACCACAATCCACATGGGACATCACCAGACAGTGCTGCCCTTCGCTGGAAAAATAGTCAGAAACAGAAACGATATTAGGGTGATCCAGGTTGGCCATCGTGACCGCTTCGCGTAAAAACCTGTCCTGAAAATCGGGGTCTTGCGCCAAATGCGCAAACATAAATTTTACTGCGACAATTTTATCCAGTGCAAGGTGTCGCGCACGCCATACCTCGCCAACACCACCGGCCCCGATTTTCTCTTCCAACACATAATCTCTGACTGTTTCCCCAATTTGCACGGGCATCTCCACTGCTTCTGGTAACGTCTTTTGTTAACGTCAATTGGTAACCTAACTTGAATAACAAGCCGCTTCTACTTGTAACGATAAGTATAGCCGCCGATTCCAGCGCGTAAGTTACAAACTACCTGGGACAGTATCGGATAAAACGCCAATAAAAAAAAGCAGAGCACCCGGGCGGGTCACCCGGGTTTGCGCGATTGCGCGGTGATAAAATTAACCGGAGATGCTGTAGATTTCCCAAGTACTGTTTGTCTTTTTACAACGGTTGAACACATCTTTGGTAATGCGAATAAAATACCCCGGCTTTTCCAGCTGTGCCATTTTCTTTATGTGGGATTTATCTAAATTCACATCACAACCGGATTTAGTAATTTGCATTTCTTCCAATTGAACCAACACATCTGCTTCCGTCCCCGGGGCAATATCAAAAGTGGCGATTTCCGTTCCTGCATTGGGCTGCAAGGAATAAAAACTACTCAAGCTATTGTCATGCATGAACCGGGTTTGAGCAAAAATTCGCTCTCCCGTATTGTTTTCAATAACCACCGTTCCCAAACGGTGGGCAGGGGCACAGGCACTAAGCGTGAATAGCAGAAAGATTATAGAAATATATTTCATTGTGAAACCACCTCAGAATTACATCACAAGTTCTTGGAGGTAAGGAAACCGCATGTAGATTTGTATTTTGAATAAAACCAATGACGGCTAGAGTCCCCAACCCAGACTCATACCATAACAGAAACTGAACAATAAATAACCACTACAGCTAATAACGTTATAATATATCACCTGTCTTTTATATACTTTTAAATAATATTATTGGGAAAAACTCATCGTATTCCAGCCTACCGCCTTTGGTAACCGAGCAGACAAATTCTTTTCATTCAAAACCAGCCCGCCACACCCCACATGTTAATAGATTGTTGCCTTTCCTCACTGTTTTCACCCGCCATCGATCAGGAAGAAGACTTTGGGATTGTAAATTCACAGGGGATTTTTCGCTGCACCAGGTTTCCAGCTGACTGTCCGTCGTCACAGGGACATTATCGCTATCCAAACGTGTATTTTTTTCTGTAATATTTTGCCATTCGTCAAAGTAATGTACACCTCACTTTCTCTTCCGCTCTGCGGAACGGAGCACTGCAAGGTTACCTTCGTCAGATCCAGTCTCACCTTACGTTGACTGTGCCAATGACCGTCTTTGGTTTGAGATTCTCAGTGCACATTGGACAGTTTCAATCCCTTGGAAAAATAATAGTCATGAACTTCTTGATTACACCAAGGGGAGAATTTTGAAAGTGAAGCAAAAAAATTTTTTCATGAGCCCATAAAGGTGCGGAGGCAGGCAGACAATAACAAAACAACATATTTCGCATAATATTTCGCATAGTCTACCTCTCAACCTATCGCGATTGTTAACAAAGCCTACCGCACTTTGTTTTTCGCAAACTCAATGGCATGAATAGATCGATTTTCGCCCCGGATAAGGTGCGCCAAAAGCGTCCAAGGATTTCAATTCTTGCTTTACATAGTCCAAAATCGAAGTAGCACTCCAATATAAGCCGGGTTGTAGGGGCATACCCACTCCGGCCAAGGCTTTGGCTGTCCAGGTATTACACGTATTCAGCAAATGGTAATCGCCCTCGGCATCAAAAAACCAACTGGTTCCGGGGCCCGGCAAAGTGGCCACTACACCGGACGGACCGGTTTTAAAACTTCGGTCAAGATACAATCCCAAAGCGAGGAATTGCTTATCATCCAGACATAACTCTATTACCTCTCCAGCTCCACCTAAATGTCGTTGCGGTGAAGCACGCATTGCCACCACATGCATAGTACTATGACTTGGCACCAACAGAGCATTGGCCGTCAAGCGCAAAGATTGGCCGGGGTTCTGATAAAAGCGTTTATCTCCCCAGCCGAATTCCAGATATTGGGCTCCGGGAAAACGTGACGGTACTTGCTGAAATACAGGCATGTGAGCCAGTAAGTCCATATCCGCCAAGTCCAAAACCAAACCGGTATGCCATCCCACGCCGGTCAAATATATTTTGTGTTTTCGCGGCTTCGTCCCTATCAATGCGGCCAGTTGCGGCTGTTGAGAAACCTGACGCTCCACCTCAAGAGCCGTAATAACCTTTGGGCCGGAAGCACATGCACCCAGCGCCAAGACAAGCCACGCTACAACGTTTCTTACCAGGATGCTAGCCACAAAACCTCCTCTTCCCCGGGAAATCCAATCCCAGCCCCCACTCAGCAGGAACTATTTAGGCGGTAGCTTCCCCGCAAATTGTACCGCTGTTTCGATCCAAGCCAGCAAATCTCCATCATTTTCAAAACCGGATTCTCCCACATAAATAAAACCTTTCATCGGTCTGCCGGTGAAATCCATGATCCGAGCATGGGGCCGTGTTAAGCATTGCTCATAGGCATCCGGCCCTACCCGTAACATGAGCTCGCTTTGCACCACCCCGCTGCACATATTACCGTTAATCATAAATGCGATCCCGCCAAACATTCTTTTCTCTGTTACCCCCGAATAGTCCTGTAGAATCTCACGAACCCGTTGGGCTACACCTTCGTCATAAGCCATTTTGACTCCCCCCTGCGAGTCTTAAATTGAAGACCTTTTCTGTGTTGAAGACCACAACTGAGTTGATGGCTCTTACGTTGAGGACTCTTGTACGTTGAGGACTCTTGTACGTTGAGGACTCTTGTACGTTGATGATCTGCCTCCCAAAGCAGCGTCAATCTCTTGTCGCTCGTGTCACAAATTGGACACATGCCTCTATGATTTGAACAAATATCACTCAAAATCAAACCGAATATGAATCGAGACATACTGGTGTAATCCTTGCATGCAACGCAAGTTGCGGCAGAGTATCCAACATGCCCGATAATATTCAAAAAACCGGAGGTGTGGAATGTACGATAAGAAATTACAACTTCAAACAGTGGAACCGGAAACCATTTACATCAGCAAAGCCGAACGTTACGAACTCATCGCCCTACTGGCGCAATCCTTACAAAAACTCAGCGTTCAAGTAACACAGACTGCAACAATCTCGACTCATTAAAGAACACCAAAGGCCCGTTGCCGGCAACGGGCCTTTTCCAGTGAAACTGTCGCTGGAAGTTCCTGTTAAATTCATCTACATTCCTAAACAAGATGCTGTATTTTCACAGGAACGCGACGGATTATTTCCAATCCAGCGTTTTAAGATTGTTTCAAAGAAACAGAGGCTAGTCATATGAAAAAAACCCTAAGCTATTTTCTCGTCCTATTCATGTTGGTGGCATTTACCAGCGCTTGCATCGGTCCCCGAGTGTATGTACCCGGGCCTGGAAAGATAAAAGTGAAAAAACCACCCAGAGTATTGCTGCCGTAACAATCGAGTCTTTACCAAAAAGAAAACTGCCGTGTTGAAAACAATACGGCAGTTATGCTTTGAACATAAGCGTCTTTGTTATAACAGTTAACGTTTGATGCGGCTGATGGAAGTAATAGAATCCAATATCAAAAAATTGACTTCGGCAAAATCTTTCACGGTATATTTGCTATAGGGTTCACCCAATTTTCCCTTGGGATCAAAAGCAACCGATAACAAACCGTCGCCTAAGTTACCTTGATCATCCCATTGCGCATATAAAATTCGACCGAATTGAAAATTATGGCTAAAAACCAACAAATAGGAAAAACCAAATACATCCACTCGCAATCGCTGCGTCTCCAACTCTGTCACACTAAAGTGATTTAAACTGCCCTCAGAGTTTTTTAACTTTTCTTTGGCCAAACTCCAAAGCCCGGCCAGTTTTTCGAATTGCTGATCCTTCAACTTCAGACCATCGGGAAGTTTTGCCATGCTTGCACCTCAACGCTTGTTCAAATTCCAATCATTCCAGACACAGGGTAATAGGAACCCCGATGCAAGAAACACGCTATCTACGCCATGGATTGTAAAAATTTGGATGGAATCATCTATAGAACGGAACGCGCAAAAAGCATTGGTACCGTCTTATGGCTACGCACTCTTATGTAGATAATAATCCACACATTCGCTTTCGCGACCACGTACCACTCGCTGACCAAGCAAGACTCCCCGTGTTTCTGTAACAATAGTATGTTGTCCTTCATGGTGATCTTTGTCGTAAAAGTAAATAATCACCCAATCCCTACTTCTTTGCAGCTGATGTGCCAGCGCTGTATTGGAAAACATAGCAGTAAAATGCCAGCCTTCTTTACTGCTGTGCATTATAGGCAACCAGACCTTGCCCTGGGGATTAAACCGCTTCGGAGCAATCTGAGGCAAATCTCCTGCACTCACCCGGGCCCGATAACGGCGATCGACCGCTAACAACAACTCAATCGGCGGCTCCTTCATGGGCAAATGTGACGGAATTCGCCTTCGTCCCAACACCTGGCTGAGCCAGGCCTGTACCATTAATACTTTCTTGCGGGTAAAGCCGGGAACGGAGGCTAAGCGACCGTTATGTGCTGCAAGCTCCAAGGCTTCCAGTGAATGGATATGTAAGGTTTCCAAAATCTGATGCGCCAGCTTCGGCCCTATGCCGGGAATCTCTTCAAACAAGGCCACTGGGTCCTGCCCCGCCTTTAAACTTTCCAAGCGGCTCATTCGCCCCAAAGCCACATATTCATAAATAGAACGTGCGATACCTGCACCCACCGCAGGAATATCCAACAGGCCATTAAATCCTTTTTGTTGCACAATATCGGTAATTGCCTGCGGCAAAGACGCGACTTCCGCAGCAGCGCGGCGATAGGCACTAATCCGAAAAGGATTTGCCTGTTGTTGCTGCAACAAATCCGCAATTTCGTTCAGCTTTGAGGCAATTTCACTATTTTTCACCAACAAGCCCTCCGCGGTGAAATCGCTGACACCCCCTATATTTAATATTTAGACTTAGTCGCACTCCTTGTCATTGACCCAGATCAGACCTCTCGCAGTCTGAATAAGGTATATTTAAATAACCTTTATGGCTATTGGATCACTGTATGAGAGGCCGTCATGACACACACAAACCTATTGGTGGAACAACACATTAAAAGCCACATGTCCCGCCTTCAACATATTGATGAGTTGGCGCAAAAAGCCGAAAAATCAGGAGATGCGCGTGCCCAAGAAGAGTTACAAGCGCTGAAACAAGAACAAAATAAATTAGCGGATTATGTACAACAATTCAGCAACCAATCCGCGCAGCAGTTTCTGCAAACGGCCGGACCGATGGTCATGTGGGAAATCGTCGCCCAACGTCTGGAACAACTGGTTGAAAAAATTCATCACTGACCAGCAACGGTCAGGTGGTTAATAACTTTCGATGGCCAAACAGCTATCGAGGCGGGATTTGACGTCTGAGTAAGGCAAATACCCATGACAAATCAGATGGGTTTCAGCGCCGTTGTCGAGCAATAAAGTGGGAAAACCCCGCACTCCGTAACGTCGAGACAGCTCAAACTGCTGCCAGGTTGCCTCCGTAAGGGCTGGAGAGTGAAAACAACGCGCAAATTCCTGCGCATCCAGGTACGGCGCTGCCAACTCACTCAGCACAGCCTCCCGGGTCACATCCTGTTTATGAACATAGAAGGCCTCTTGCACAGAAGAAAAAAAAGCCAAAACCGATGCCGGACACTGCTGTTTGATAAGCACTACGGCGCGACTGGCCGGTTCTGTGTCATAGACAAAACCCGCCGGTAGCGCATTGTCAAAGTTAAATGCTTGTCCGGTATGGCGTTGCACCGCCTGCCAATGATGCAGGATCTCCTGCCGTAAGCCCGGATCCAAGGGCTCGGCAGCTCCCGGTCGGAGTCCACCGGTAATGAGTTCCAACACTGCACCCTCCTCAGTGCTTTGCGCACCCTCCCCAAACTCTTTCCGGATTTGTTCTATTACCGACGTAAATCCCCAACACCAGGAACACATAGGATCTGCGAAATACAATAAACGTTTTGGTGCAGTTGTCATTGCCCGACCGACTGTTACAACCAACGATGGTCTTGGTAGTTCCCGTAAAGCCACCGCTCCATACTGCGAGCAGCGATTTGACGCCCCCACTTAAACTCTTTATACAACACAACAAATCGCCAAATATCGCGCAGCACGTTATATCGATCCCCCCAGGACAGAGCCATTAAGGCTTTGGGAAAATCCGCTTCGTGGGGCTTGGCAAACGCAATCTTTAAAGGGTTCCATTGATCTGTGGTTCGCTTAACTTCCGAGGCAATCATTTTACGATAAAGCTCCTGCACCGGACGATTTAATCGCAACGCCTCGATGATGGACTCTCCGGAGATGGCACCGGAGTGCAACGCACAACTCATTCCCTCACCAATCATATTTAAAAACCCGGTGGCCTGGCCGGTAATCAACACATTCCCCTGGCCAAACACATAGCGATTGATTAAGGATGGACCGAAGTTCTCGGCGCAGCCTTCATGATCCGCTCCCGCCGGTTTTAGTTTTACGCCGTGTTTGTCTTCCAGGTATTGCTGTACAAATTCGTGGCGCTTATGAAAACTATCGCCACGCTTAAAACCTACACCTACAATCTGTTTGCCATCACGGGCATGACTCCAAGTGTAATGACCTAACTGGGGATGAAACCAAAAATGAAAGTAGTCCTCATCCAAAGGACACTCGATGATTTCATGAAACTTCTGCCCCACAAAAAACCATGGAATCTGCTTAGGGTAATTAGGATACACGGAGCGCAATACCGGCGAACTGGGGCCATCCGCACCAATCACAAAACGCGCTTGCACCCACTGGTCCTCACCACCTTGGGGCCGAATTTTAACGCTGACCCCATCGCCCGAATCCACCAAGCTGACAAAGGAAGTTTGGTCCATTACCCGGGCACCACTGCGCTGTATGGCCCAATAATCGGAATACTTACGATGCAAGTGCGGTGTCGTACCGCCGAAAAAATCCATGGACATGGATACCATGCTGGGGAAATGAAAAGTGACTCCTCGGCACCAAGTAGGATCATGCAAGGCCTGACGAGGCAAAGGCCCGAAATTTTCGATAAGAAACCGATATCCTCGCGGTGACAATATACCACTGCAGATTTTATGGCGTGGCAGTTCACGTTTCTCCACGATTAAAGTCTCCAGACCCGCATCCACCAAACGTTTAGCTGCCGCCGCGGCTGCCAAACTGGCTCCCACGATAAGCACATCCACTTTATGCGTCGCCTGTTGATCTTGGCGTTTTGCTTCTGTCACGCGAATACCTCAGCCAAATGGTGCACCGGCACCGATTGTGCCGTTTTAAATTCTGCCATATCTTCCAACTCCTCGACGATGATCCTCTTGATGTCATAGCCTTGGAGTAGATAATCAATTCGATCAGCCGCCGCCAATTCCGTATTGGCAAACCCAGCTCGCGTGGGTTGGGCTACCCTTTGCAGATCCAGATTCATCCTGCACCCGTAGTGATTACGCAGGTTGTCATAGTAAGGGCGTAAGATGCGATAATCTGCGTGATAGATGCGTGCATTGAGCACGTAAAAATCTCCGGCTCCGATTGTCGCCGGCTTATCCAGTCGTCCCAAAGCCACGGCCAAACTGATGATGTCCCGCTCCGGTAGAACCCGCTTTAGAAAACCATACAACAAACCATTGTCCACCACCAGGGTTCGCGCATGCTGCAATGATGTACTGAATTCGGCCACTCTGGCCTCGCTTACCGGTAAACCCAATATCAAAGACTGAATAATATCCTCGCCCAAATCCGATGCACAACGTGTCTGCCTCTGGCTATTCAGTAAGTCAGTTACCAAGCGCAACAAATCCGCATGGGCAGCCAGGGCCGGGCCGGGAATTAATAGTTGCGCCACCGGTTCCTCTTCGAAAACACGCTTGGATGACACAACCCCTTGACCATTCTCCAGTACCGCATTGCGCAAATCCACCATCATTTGATACAAGTCGATTTGGCGCGGGCAAGCCGCATGACAGGCTCCGCATAAAATGCAATGACGGGCTGCGACGGCAAACGCAGGATGTGTAAAAGACTCCGCGACGACCGCGCCTGCTTGCATGAGTCGAATGCAATACTTGGGCGTCATGCGAATATCGCGACTGTCCTGCCACGAAGGACACACACTGACACACAAGCTACAACCGTGACAGACGCCGTGATCTATCCCCAGACTCATTAGAAAATGACATCCCGATTGAGAATCATTGCCGGGTCTGCCTCACGCTTCATTTGTAAATGCCGTTCAACCACGGCATCCCCCAAGGCGCGACGAATATAACCTTTCATCATTCCGCCAAAGCGATAGTAGCTGGTTTTCATTTCCACACCGATATCGTAGATCTCATTCTTGAAGGATTGCAGAGTATCGCGGCTGTATATGTCATCATGCAACATGGGTTCAAACTCACAACCGTAAGCCCACCCCTGTGCATCGGGTGGAATGCTGGAAAGCTCGTAATGCGCTTTGTGATCGTCACGAAGTTTAATGCCCACACAATATAAGGTATAAAACGGGAAATACTTCTTGCATACTGCGTTACCCCGAAGTACTGCATCGACAAATTTTTCTGTACTGGTCGCCAAGTCCGGTATCACCATTTGACGACCACCCCAATGGGTCCAAACGGCGCGGGAAAACACCACGGTTCGATCCAGCATGGTGCCATTGCGCATGTGATGTTTTGGTTGCAAATCGGGAAACAAGGTTCGTTTGCGCTGCAACAAATACAATGCTTCACGAAAACGCCATGGACGTAGCGTGTAATAGGCTGACAAACGCAGTCCAAACATTAATTCACCATAACCACGCAATCGGGAACGATAGGTTTGTTCAAAAACCTGTTGTTTCTCATCGGAATCAAAGGCCACCAGCAAAGTGATGGCTTTATCCATCATGGTTAGTATGCCGGTGTAATCGCAAACCCCGTCACGGTCGACCTGTTGTAAATCCTCTATCGCTGTGCGCAAATCACGGTAATAAAAATAGTGCATACGCAAGGGGGTATAAGGACGAATTCTCAGCGTGGCTTCTGTGATGACACCAAATTGACCGTATCCCAGAATCACCCGTTGAAACAGCTCTGGATTTTGCGAATCCGAACACTCGGCTATGTCACCGGTCGGTGTTACCACTTGTAAAGACTCGACCTGATCAGCGCTGCATCCCAAGCGGGCCGAATTCACATCGATGCCCCCCACACCCAAAGTACCTCCTACGGACGATGTCATATTCAGCGGGGCCGACAAATAATCCATATTTTGGCGCCGCAAGGACTCGGCCAGGGTATGCCAGTAAATACCCGCCTGCGTACGCACGGTTTGCGCTTGAGTATCAATGTGCAAGACCCGACTCATGCCGGTCATATCCAACAACAAGCCGCCATAGGCGACTGACTCACCTTCAGTGGTTAACCCCCCGCCTCTGACCGTAACAGGCACCCCATGAATCTGAGCAGCCTTGAGTATTTGCGCGATTTGATCGGCGCTATGAGCCAAAACGACACCATGAGGTTTGCCGTAAGCAATTCCGCTGGCATCAGTCACATAGACGCCCAAGCCTTCCGGATTTTGTTCAACCTCAATTTGGGCCTGAACCAACTGACCAAGAAACGCCTGCCAGGAGGCACCGTTCCAACGTGACGCATTGGTTTGTTGGCGGGGAATGCCCTGTAGAGCATCATCGGCAACCGGGCAAAGCGGAATATCACCAATCTCAATCTGGGGGATTTCCATAGCACTACATTTTTATGACTAAAGAAGACGCAATTTAATGCATATGACTGGAAAAAAACAGACCTATCTACCTTATCGAGAACTTTTTACGGACACAGCCCATAGGCCCAAAATACCGCCCGCCATAAAAAACAGGGAAAACGCCAGATCGCCGCCTTTTACACCGGATATGACGGGTACATTCCACAGCAACGACAAGACGAAAGCACAGGTAAACAATGCCAAGCCCAACAGAATATTAATCCGTTGCCATAGGGGGCGCCGTAGCCAGTCACAGACACGATCCGGAAAAACTGTTGTATTGCTATTAGCCCGTTTCCTCATATCCCCGTCACCCTCTATTGCTCTACCGCTTCATATCCACTCTTCCACACGCTTTTGTTACTGGCTTTAAGTTTAGGTGCTTTATCACTAATTAGAACGATAGATACGAAATTTTAATAAGAACAATCGTCCTATTGTGCGCAAAACATTCAATCTGATCGCATAACAATCAAATTGAGGTTTCTCCACCGGCCTTATGTCGCGCCCCTTACACCGGAGTTACTCAGTTCTATGTTAGTCTCCCTTGGTTGTCCATGGTTTTCGAGGCAACAATCCGTGGCATCAATCCGTGGCAACAACCCGCACCTGGGTTTTTACCCTCATTTCGATAACGGTCATTAAGGAGATGGATTATGGAGAATCGTTTTTCACTACTGTCCGTAGTTTCCCTTTGCCTGACAGTACTCGCTATAGCCGGCATAAGTCCCAACATCAAGGCAGCAGCCGGTACCGACGAAATTGTTAATACCTGCACCGCTTTGTACGGCGGAGTATTCAACCCCGCTAACAAGGAACCCCTGGGCACCTGCCAATGGGATATGAGCCTGATTAAAGCAGGTGAATCCAGTTATAGCCAAGCCACTGGCAAAGGCGTCAGAGTCGGCGTCATTGACACAGGAGTAGACATCAATCACCCAGACATTCGTGCCAATCTGGACCTGGAGCAGTCCTGTTCCTTTATTTACAATCACACGCCAACAGCCCATCCCAATGAAATCGCTAACGGAGACTGCCGTAACAAAGCTGCGGTACAAGATCTGGCCGGTCACGGTACTCACGTAGCCTCCACGATTGCCGCTCCACTCAATGATATAGGCATCGCCGGCGTGGCACCGGAAGCTACCATTGTTGCCCTGAAGGTATGCACCTTTGCAGGCTATTGTTTTGCCGACTCGGTGGCAGCAGCACTGCGCTATGCCGGTGATTTGGGACTGGATGTGGTGAATCTGAGTTTATTTGCCGATCCGTATTTGTATTATTGCAAGTCCGAAGCAGAGCAACGAAAAATTCTCTCTGAGTTAGAAGGCGCCGCCCGCTACGCCCAACAAAAAGGCGTGTTGATTGTAGCATCTGCAGGAAATGAACAAGCAGACTTGCAACATCCCCTCATTGACGACATCAGCCCGGACTGGCCTCCGGGAACCGCCGAAACCCGCTATGTGCGCAATAACTGCCGTGTGGCGCCGGCAGAACTGCCCGGAGTGATGACCGTCGCAGCCACCGGCCCTATCGGTTACCCCGGTTATGACCTGTGGATTGCCGACTACTCCAGTGTCGGCATGTCTCGCGTCGATATCGCCGCCCCCGGCGGTGACTATTTTCGAGCCACTGGCACAGCCCAGGATGCTATCTTAGCCGCCATGACCAGTACCAGTGAGGACGGACTGTGGGATTTTTTTGATTCTTTGAACGCGGTGTTTCCCGGCATCACCGTCGTGGACCAAGGGGCCCGTTACATTTATCTAAACGGTACGTCCATGGCAGCGCCCCATGCCACCGGCGTTGCTGCACTGGTGAAACAACGACACCCTGAGTACAGCCCTGCTGCCGTCAAAGCCACGGTGGAACTCACGGCACAAGCCCTGAGTTGCCCGCCTAACTGGGAGCCGCTCGGACCGCTGGATATGCGCGAACGGTGTTACGGTGATGGTGGCCGCACCTCATTTTTTGGACATGGCGTGGTGGATGCCGAAGCGGCTGCGGCTCACTAAAACCTTAAGTTCACTAAAACCTTAGTTCACTAAAACCTTAGTTCACTAAAACCTTAGTTCACTAAAACCTTAGTTCACTAAAACCTTAGTTCAGTAAAAAACCGCTTAAATTATACACAAGCGGCGCATGAGGTGTTTTATTGTGCGCCGCTTTACCGTTGGGGCTTTAGTTGACCCTGATCATGGTACTCACCGGCATCCTGGCTTAGTGTGAAATAAGTGACGCTGAAAATAATTCGATACTACGGAGTGTGGAGTGCCACATTCACACAACACACCAATCAAACTGAGTCGACGCCGCTTTATCGCGTTCGTGGCTGCAATAATAGCCAGTGGTGCACTTAAAGCCAAACTCCACCCCTACCCCGCCTTTAACCAACCAAATCAACAGATAAGATTTGCAGATTTATCCGGCCTGGGACCGGAGTTGGATGGACCGCGAGTCGAGGAAATATCCATCCCCTTACACCCGGAACAGAAACTGAGAACAACATCCTACACTGAAAACGATTTTCGCATCATTGAAACTCTATTAATGGATTTACTGCGGGAAAACGGCGTCAGCTGGAGCGATGCTTTTCACATAAAAATGGGGTTCCAACACTATGGCTTAGCCCATCCATTCCGCCACAACGCCGATCTATTACAATATTGCCGTAATGTTGAGGAATATTTACATCACAGAATCAGAAACCTGTTTAAGGTTAAACTACCCTGGCGTCTGCTATCCAATCACGAAAAAGAAATAGGCCAGTCTGTTACATTCAACGCGGTCATCGGACGATTTACCTACTATTTGCTCCGCGCCCGTATCATCGGTGTTGAATCATTAGAGGTGCCATCCTTAGTCAGCGCCACCGCCATAGATAGAGCAATTCATTACATAGAAAGCGACAACAGTTTCACACCCACACGGGGACTAATATATATCATTCCCGGCCTGACCTCCCTGATTTCCCCTTTTTCTGAGATATTGCACTTATCGCTGCACAAGCCGGCGCGGGTTTACCAACGTCAATTGGAGCGACGCTTAGCGCCAAATGCAGCCTGGTTGAATGCTCGAAGCTTTACAGAGACTATCAACGAAGCCGCAGCTTTACAATTAAGCAAAGAATTTCTTACTCATTACAACCCGGCTCGCCTAAAGGATTTGCGTCTTATTACTCAAAATCAGGCCCAACGCCTATTACTACTACCCTACGCACTCGCTTATATGCGCAAAAAAGGCGTACAACACAGCATTGATCTGTTTAGCGAAAACCCAGACAAACTATTGCAACAAATAAGCAAGGCTGAGACAGCAAACGTGATGTAGGTACACAGAGCGCCAACACGATTCTGGGAACACTACCTAATAGCCATAACTATTTCTTCATCATCATTGTCTTGCTTATCGATTGCTATACCCAATTCTCGCCCTAGCGCATCACGAAACCGCACCAGGTTTATTGGCTTGGTCAAATATTGCCGAAACCCGGCTTTAAGGCCTTTCTCTATGTGTTCACGCATAGCAGATGCACTTAACGCGATGCACTTAAGATCTGTGGTCTCCGGCATGGACTGCAGGCGAGCCAAGGCCTCGTAACCGTTGATGCCCGGAAGATTCAAATCCAATATGACAAGATCCGGCTTATGTTTTCGCGCCAACTCAATACCAGACTCAGCATCGGTAGCACAAAGCAATTCAATACTATCCATTTTACGAATCGTCGACTCCACTAAACGCAAATTGGCGGGATTATCCTCTATATACAAAACTTGCATTACCCTGGCGGTATTTACGTTGGGCGTCTGCCTGTTTACAGACTCCGTTTGAACGTCGAGGGAAGGCGTTGTACCCGATTCAACAGCCAATGGTAATTCCAACCAAAACGTGCTGCCTTGCTGTGGTACACTGACCACACCGATTTCTCCTTGCATTAACTCAACCAAACTCTTACAAATCGTCAAGCCGATCCCGGTCCCTTCGATTTCCGAGTATTCCGCGCCAAGCCGGTTGAATGGCTCAAACACACACTCCAGCGATTTCTGATCAATACCATTGCCGGTATCTACGATCTCAATACGCAGCGTATCACCGGGCATGACTTTTGAATAAATGTCCACTCTTCCGCCTTTGTGATTGTATTTTATGGCATTAGATAGGAGATTCACGATAACTTCCTTCAATCGTAGTTTGTCGGCAATTATCTCGCAACTCGTTTCATCAATATGGTTGTGTATGGAAATACGCGAGAGCTCTGCCATCGCGCTGACCATAACGATAGAATCACGAATAATATCCCCCGGTCGAAGGGCTTGCAAATTGACATCTATTTTCCCGACTTCAATCTTACTTAAGTCCAATACCTCATTAATCAAATCCAATAAATGCCCCCCTGCAGACACGATTTCATTAACATGATCCATTTGTTCCTCGTCGAGTTGCTCTTCCTGCAGGATCTGCCCGAACCCCAAGATCGCATTTAATGGTGTACGCAATTCATGGCTCATACGCCCCAGAAACGCAGACTTCAGTCGGGTTGCAGCCTCGGCCTCTTCTTTTGCTTCTTGCATAGACGCCTGAGTTTTCCTCCTAAAGTGTATTTCATCCTCCAGCCTCGCAATGGCATCCTGCAATTCCGCGGTGCGTTCCTCCACTCGCTGCTCCAGTTGATCACGATACTGCTCCAGTCTGAGTTCGCTTTCCTTGCGTTGCGAGATATCTTCAACGCTTGACCAAATGTAGTCCTGATTATCGCGACGAATAATCAAACCGGAAAGCCGTACTGCCACACAGCGCCCATCTTTGTGAATATGTTCTTTTTCATAGGGACCATAACTTCCGGTTTTTCGCAAAGATTCCGATCGCCGCTTTTCGTCCTCGGTATATTTTTCCGGGGTTATATCCCAGCAATTTAGCGAGTAACATTCATCGATACTCCTGCCTATTATATCCGCGTAAGCCTGGTTAACGTGCACAAGATTCCCTTCCATATCAGTCAACGCGAGACCAATGGGAGAGTTTTCAAATAGCATACGATTATTTCGCGCATCCACGGTTTGCGCATCCAAGGACTGCTGTAGTTTATGCTGACTCTCTTTTAATTCCCGACTCCTATCGTTAACAGCACGGATAAGTTCATTAAATGCACTGGCAAACTGACCCAGCTCATCGTTGCGCCTATCATCCAACTCTATATTTAGATCTGTTCCAGTACCTGCTTTGATTTGATTCAAAAAACCTTGCATTGGGATAGACACATTTTTCCGAATAACCTGCCACAGTATCAATACTTCAAGAATTAGAGAGAGTGCACCAATCAATAGAACCAATCGGGCTGTGGCAAAGGCTTTGCTGCTCACCAAGCTTTTTGGATAAATGGTGACTTGATTCCAGCCAGGCCCTTGAATTTTGTTTCTGACTATATACTCATCGTAGTCACTGTTATCTATGACCTCTTCAGCGGCATTTACATTTTTCACCCGATGGTAAATCGCTTTCAGATGCTTATCCCCCGATTGGGCAATATCGAACATTCCTTTTGCCCTTTTAATTTCTTCCAATTTATGAGGGTGTACAATCAAGCGCCCATCGTCTCTAAAAATAACGGTATAGGCGCCTTCGATATCCACTTTCATCGTCCGTTCCATAAGCTCATTGAGCATTATATCGTGACCGATGGTGGCAATATGTTTTCCTTGGTAGTCTACCGGCGTTTCCAGCGACACCATCCACACATCCGAACCAATATCATAGAATAATCCAGTCCATACCGGTTTTCGGTCCGGGTTGTTTTCTTCATCAGCAATCCACACGTACTCCTCTTTCAACAAATCCATGTCACCGGGAAGATCGTGTGCCCAGTTGGGATATTCCGGCCAATAAAGTAAAATAAAGTTTTCCGGCGTGGTGAAATATATATTTTGAAACCGTTGATGCCACACCGGGCCGTACTTATCACTCATGTCGTATAACAGCAAAGCCTTTTGTCGCAATGCAGGAGAAAGTTTGACATCCTTCCCTATAAACCCGGATGCGTCGGTAAATCCATTAAACCCTTGCTTACGGCTTCTAACAGTACCATCAGGAAATTTTTCAAATAATTGTGAAAATCGTTTTTCATCGTCACTGGATAAGCCGGTTTGTTGCCGCAATTGCTGTAAAATATCCTGCTTGACCAGTCGGTGATTTTCTCCCGCCTGTTTGAAAAGCTCGCTGTTGTAATTGGCACGCTCCACATTGTATTGGTACAAATATTCCAAGGCTTGATCGGTAATCACCTGGCTCACATGATAATAGGAAATCATTGTCATCAGCACGATAACAATCGCAACACGCAACCCCATCTGCAGCAGCGTTTTTGCTGCCAATGATTGTCTTAATGTATCTTCCATCCAATGATCCCGGCGTGGTTTTTTTGTAAAAAGGACACGTTAACCAATCCACCTATACAAATCAAAACCGGTACAGGGCAAGCCAGTCATGTCAAATGCTCCAAACGGCAGGTCTCATCCGGCCATTCAATTTCGAAAGTGGAGTGATAAACTCCGTGAGTATCCACAATGCTTCTCAATCGTTGTTTCAGATTGGCGTATTCTTCAGAGGTCAAAACGCTACCCGTTACTATATGGGCGGTCAACACCGCTCGCTCGCCATCCAAGGACCAAAGATGTAAATGATGCACCGAATCCACCCACTCTAAACTTTCGATTTGTTGCTCAATGGAAGTAATGCTGGCTGAATCAGGTGTGGCCTGTAAAAACACCGGCAAAATCTGTTTCAAACGCTTCACCACATTAGCTAAAATGTACACGGTAATTAACACCGCCAAAATCGGATCCAAAACCGGTACATCTTTGAACAACAGAATCACGGCCACCACCAATATAGCCACCCACCCCAACACATCCTCCAATAGATGCAGCGCTACCACTTTGATGTTTTCACTTTGTCCTTTCGCCAAGCGCAACATAGCAAATCCGTTGACACCAACCCCCAGTAAGGCCAACATAACCATCCCTTGGGCGTTGGAGCTCTCTGGTGTAACAATTCGGGGAATGGCCTCACTCAGCACATAAAAAGAACTTAACAACAATACTAAAGCACTGATTACCGCTCCCAACAGCGTAAACCGCCGATAACCATAGGTATATTTCTTGGTCGCTTCTTTACCGGAGACTGACTCAAAATACCAAGCCTGAGCCAAGGCAAAGCTATCACCTAAATCGTGAACCGCATCAGCCAGGATTGCGGTACTGTTGGTCCACATACCACCAATGAACTCGATGACCGTAAAACCCAGATTGAGAAAAAACGCCAGTTTAAGATTGCTGATTGCGGAATGATGGTGCTGACCCAAATGATCGTGATGATGTTGATCGTGGGAGTGCCCCATGAGTCGGTTATCTCTGACTGGGGGGGACTGCCCGAATTGGGTCCGCAAAGCGTTGTTGGTCTTGTGGATCCACCGGTCGGTGCTTAACCGTACCCGAAGCCGGATAGTTCCCCAAACAGTTACCGTCCTTCCAGTCGGACCGGGGTCGAATTGGCCGCTTGCAAAACCCTCCACCGCAGTTAGGGCAGACGTTGTCCAGCACCTCGTCGACACATTTTTGACAAAAAGTACATTCGAAGGAGCAAATCATGGCCTCCGTAGAATCCGGCGGTAGTGCTTTGTTACAATGTTCACAGCTTGGCCTTAGTTCCAACATGGTGGCTCCTCCTACGTTAACGCTCCCGTAAAACTATAACAAACTATCCAAGCAACACTGTCAATACCCTGCGGCCCTATTTACCACAGCACCCGGACATGGAACGAATTACGCACCGTTTTTGTGCGGCAATTTCGTCGTCCTTATTGGCCGAACAGCTAATCTAAAACCCCTTAACCTAAGCACCAAACCAAAACTCTGCATCTTTATCCAGAAATTCGTCATACCGCATATAGTGGGAACCATCGCAGGAAAAGGTCAGACTCACAATACCATTGAAAATATTGATAGATGCAGAACGCAAATAGATCGTTTCATCTTCCATACGCAAACGCTGCATATTCACCAGTACCGGCTCAATGCAATCTTTGGGCAGTACGGCATCGGCAGGGTAGCTTTGCAGAGGATACGCCAGACATATATCCGGGTCAGCCAAGGCCTCGTGATTTAAAATGCGATAACGATAAGGATCGTCAAAAAACCACACGGTGGCCCGACTGCTGGAAAAGTGAATCACCGCCTGAAAAACACCACGTTCGGTAAACAATTCCTCCAAAATGGAAAAAGCCTGCTCCCGGTTTTTATCCAACTTACTTTCCACGCGCATTTGCTGAAACACGGTACTGCGAATGGATGGGTCACCCTTAATTTGCTGCCAATGAGTCGGTTCTTCGTAAAGCACCGAAGTAACCGGCAGGTCTCGCAAGTCGAAGTCTGCGCCCAAATAACCCACCGCTTCGCCGTTGACCCGAATTAGGTGTAATGCGGTCAACGACGGCCGGTGCGAACGCATACTCACGTAGGCCTCGGACAATAAGAACCCCCAACTGGGTACCGCTTCCTTCATGTAGGGCCGCTGGGACCGATCGCGTTGAAAGTGTTCCGGCAACAAGCCTTCCTGAGCCACATTATCACAGACCTGAATCCCTTTAGTGTCTAAAACATAGAGAAACGTACAATGGGGAATGTTAGGGAAACCATCCAGTAAAACCTGATTCAGGCCGTCACGGTGCGGCCAGACTGTTTCACACTGCAGTGCCAAACGAGTCAAGGGCTGCTGCAACAAACGCGACAGTTCCTCGCGTTGACGTTGGATGGCAATTTTCCAATTTTGTTCCACGGGCTCTCCAATCATAATCCCTGAGCAGGACTATAATATACCACCAGCTGTACAGAGATAGGAACGAATCACAGGCCGACAAACGGAAAACCACATGTGATGTCAGGAAAAAATCACTCAGGTGTAACAGGTGCCAAATATTTTTTAAAAGCTTTTTCCATCGCGGCTTTCCCTCCGCTGTCCAACACCTCCCCATGGGAGACGATAATGCGATCGAAATCATGAGACATCACGAGGCGCATGGATTCGCCGAATGCCTGCTTGTCCTTAACCAGGGTACGAATGGTAATGGTAGGCCCGAACTTTCTGTGTGCCCCATAGAGAATTAAAAACAGTTTGGGCCAACCACTGAGGTGGCCTTGAAAATTAAAGGCCAAATCCGTCAAAATCAAAGTCTTACTGGCATGATGCACAAACGCATATTCCTGCAATAACGGCATTCCTTCAATAGGAATACAACTGATTTCACCATTGTGTAATTGGTTGATTTCCTGCGCCGACATGCCATCTAATGAAATATCCGCTGCCACTTTTTTCGCTTTGGCAGGTGCCAGAACCCTGGCATCCTTATCGCGCTTTTTCCAACTCATAATGAAAAGATTGTGCATCAAACTGGGAGTAACCAGATACCGAACCGGCCCCAAGGCCGTGATTTGGTCGTGGGTGGAACGATTGTATTTAGTGGGCGAATGCAACCAAAAAGAACCGTCCGACAACTGCACACATGTCATACGGTTGCCAAAATCTATTCCGATCATGCGGAACGAAACCTCATCGACCCATAAGGAAGAGGCCAGTTGTCGCAACATATTAAGTCTCCTTGTGTAAATGCCACTCACAAATCCTGCGTACCGAGCGGCGCAGACTGTTATAGTTTTTGGTGCCAAGAATAGATTGATATTGCCGCTCCATATCGGTGACCACTTGTATGGCAATACTTATCAATTTTTCGCCTTTTTTACTGAAGCGAACGTACTTGGCTCTGGCATCCGACTCGTCGCCAAGCACTTCCACATAGCCTTTATGCTCCAGCTCCCTAACCATTTTACCAATGGCCTGCTTAGTAATCTGCGCGTCTTTTGCCAACCGGGTTAACCGCAAACCCTGAGGGTCTATGTGTCGCAATACGTTGAAATTACCCGTAGTGACGTCATCAAACCCATGGGCCACCAAGACGCCTGCTAACTCGTTTTCAAATGCTCGGAACGCGTCCAACAATAGCCGGGCCGTTGCTTGCTCTGAGTCTGTCGTCATTCACATATAGTAAACTTGGTTTACATATTAGTCAACCTAACTTACTATTATTTTGGTGCCGTATCATTCTCGATTCACTTGCATTTTTCTGATTGTAAACCGAGATGAAATCGAATCGGCCCAACCTTGCTACAGACTACCCAGCCGTTCTGAGACGGTTGATGGAAGCATGGGTAGGCACGTATACACCCTTGAACAGCAACCAAAGACAAAAAGATACTTCCGCGATCAATGCCGGTAACATGATGATGGGATAGTCTGACGTTGCGTAACCAGCCACCAAAAACTTGGCGAAACTGTCCACTAAATAGCTAAGTGCGGCAAAGCTCATTAGCATCGCCAATGTTTTTGGAAACAACCGGGAATGGAACAACAAATACCCCAATACCAAACAATGTACTGCAAAAAACACCAAACCGATGGAATAGCCCACACTATGCGCCTGCAAAACCAAACCCAGCAACCCCTGTATTTGTGCCGTGTTAAAAACCGTTGTCACTACAGAGTCATTTATCAACAACAAAGCAAGGAAATGATTTAGTAAATTTAATGCTAATATGCAGTCCATGGCCAGCCGAGTACATACCGCAGCCAAGGCCAGAGTTCGGCTCACCGGCTTAAGCAGTTGGTACAACACCAAAGCCAGGGCCAAATCGCACAACAGCATGAACAAATCGCTCACGAAACCCAAACGGAACAAAAACTCATTTGCCATGAGATTGGATACGGTTGCCTGCATGTCGTCCGCCACAACCAAACCGGATCGAACATAAAGCTCGGCAAACAAACCACTGGCAATAATACATAAATAAAGTACACCCCCAATTCCGGCCAACCTTGAGAAATCCGCTCCCGACTTAACCTGTGTTGACATGACACGCCTCCAATGGAAAGTTAAACTTACGATGTTTCCCAGATGGTAGGACGTTCTATCAACAAATTTTTGATTATTTGTGCTCAATTTTACGAGCCCGGATCATTCTGAACAAATCCACAATATGCGAATAAATCATAGACATATCAGTAATCTTATAGACAGGATTGAGAACAACCTGGCTGAAGAGATCAATGTTTTGAATTTGGCCGATAGCTTCAATATGTCCCCGTGGCATTTTCAACGCACCTTTAAAAGCTTGATTGGCGACACAGTGGGGGGGTACATACGTGGTCGTCGACTAACCCGCGCGGCACAGCTATTACTGAACACCGACCGTAGTATTATTGAAGTTGCTTTTAGGGTTGGTTTCGCTTCCCATGAGGCATTTACCCGCTCATTCAAAACCTATTTTTCACAGTCTCCCAAGAATTTTCGCAAAGACCGACCTAATATATATCTCAAAGAAAAACCCCGACTCTCCCCCGAATTGTTTGAACACCTGGCGGAAGGTATGGATCAATCACCCATCATTGCAGAACTACCACCTCGATATTTGCTGGGTTTTAAAGCAGATATACCCTCACCCTTCGTCTCCAATGAAGACTACTGCGACATCCTCTATGAACCTTGGACAACGTTACTGAGACGACAAAACGAACTACAGCACCGAATTGAGGGTGAATACTATGGCCTCATGGATAGCCCATCCGGAAACTTTACGGAAGAAACCGTCAACTATATCGCCGCTGCGGCGATCCACTCACCCGAACCCGTTCCACAAGGCATGGTCTTGTATTCATTCCCCAAACAAACGGTCGCCATGTTTGATGTATTTGCCGGAACCGAAAACAACTTGTCAAAAACCATCGATTTTATCTATGGTTACTGGCTGCCTAACTCCGCTTATACCAGGGATCAGGGAAACGATTATGAGTGGTTCCAACAGGTAAAAAACTTCGAAGACCCCAATCTACAATCTAAATATGTATTACCGATTCTCAACTCTAAGTAAAGCTGATTGAAAGCGGCACAATAACGAATACTGAAAAACCAAAAAAGAACTGGGTTTTGAAAACCCCTATAACCACACTACGATTACGTCAATTCTGCAAGACGAACAAATACAAGGTGGAATTAGTCAGGCATCCTGCTATAATCCTCCGGCGGAAACTGCTAGACTAAACGTTTAAGCAGTTGATTTAACTAAAATATCAAAGCGCCCGTAGCTCAGCTGGATAGAGTAACTGGCTTCGAACCAGTTGGTCGGGAGTTCGAATCTCTCCGGGCGCGCCATAAATAGAAAAGGGGTCCTGCTTTTTAGGACCCCTTTTCTATTTATCGTGGTTGGGGTTTGATGCAGAACTCCTTAGTTCGACAAAATTGTCTGGAACAATTTTGAACGCCGCAAAGCGGCGGCCCCGAAGGGGTGAGGCGCATGGATGCGCCGAATAATCTCTCCGGGCGCGCCATAAATAGAAAAGGGGTCCTGCTTTTTAGGACCCCTTTTCTATTTATCGTGGTTGGGGTTTGATGCAGAACTCCTTAGTTCGACAAAATTGTCTGGAACAATTTTGAACGCCGCAAAGCGGCGGCCCCGAAGGGGTGAGGCGCATGGATGCGCCGAATAATCTCTCCGGGCGCGCCATAAATAAAAAAGGGTCCTGCTTTTTAGGACCCTTTTTTATTTATCGTGGCTGGAGTTTGCCCCACGCAAAATCGTGTTTTATATGCCGCACCTTCAGGACTCTTTGTTTTTATCCGCATACCGGCGGCTAAAGCCGGAGGCTTTAGCCTTCGATCAAATGCAGAATAGAACTCAGCCCTGAAAGGCCTGTGTAAACAAAACGATTTCCTTAAAGGATGGCACCTATTTTTTAATGGACAGTAAATAACGATAAATAAAAATTATTCCTCCAACAGCCGCATCACCCCGTCCTCATCCAATATCTCTATGCCCAATTCCTGCGCCTTATCCAGCTTGGATCCGGCTTCGATACCCGCGATCACATAGTCGGTTTTTTTAGAGACACTGCCGGAGACTTTAGCGCCTTTGGCGACGAGCAGATCTTTGAGTTCGTTACGCTTCATCCCTGCCAGGGTACCGGTGATGACAAAGGTTTTTCCTGCCAGGGTGGCGTCGGCCTCGTTGCGTGGTTCGGGGTCGGGCCAGTGGATTCCCGCCTTAAGCATTTTATCGATGACTTCGCGATTGTGATCTTGCTTGAAAAAAGTCTCGATACTGGTTGCCACCACCGGTCCCACATCAGACACCTGTTGTAATGACTCATGGTCGGCCTGCATTAAAGCATCCAGGGAGCCGTAGTGATTGGCCAGAGTGAGCGCGGTGGATTCGCCCACGTCTTTTATACCCAGGGCATAGAGAAAACGTGCCAAGGTCGTGGATTTACTTTTTTCCAATGCGGCGAGAATGTTTTCTGCGGATTTGTCCGCCATACGCTCCAGACCCGCCAGTTGTTCCTTGGTGAGAGAATACAAATCGGCGGCATCGTGGATATAGTCTTTATCCACCAATTGTTCCACCAGTTTGTCTCCCAGGCCGTCCACATTCATGGCACGACGGGAATTGAAGTGAATGATGCTTTCCTTGCGCTGTGCGGGACAATACAAACCGCCGGTACAGCGGGTGGCAGCTTCGCCTTGCGCCCTCTCCACAGCAGAGTCGCACACAGGACAGCGGCTGGGCATTTTAAACGGCGCATTTTTGTGTTGACGCTGCGTATGAATGACCCGATCCACTTTGGGTATGACATCTCCGGCACGATAGATCACCACCTTGTCACCGACCCTGACATCCAAACGCTGAATTTCGTCTTCGTTATGCAGCGTGGCATTGGTGACGGTCACACCACCCACATCCACCGGCTCCAAGCGCGCAACCGGCGTGAGAATACCGGTACGCCCCACTTGCACGTCGATACCCGCCACTACGGTCACCGCTTCCTGTGCCGGAAATTTGTGGGCAATAGCCCAGCGCGGAGCACGAGAGACGAACCCCAACTCTTGTTGCTGGGCTATGCTGTCCACTTTATAGACCACGCCATCGATTTCATAAGGCAAGTGGTTACGACGTTTGCTGATTTGTTCAAAGTACTGTAAGCAGCCTTTAATGCCGGTGACGGATTTTATTTCCGGTGACACCCGCAGCCCCCAATGCTGTAATTGTTGCAGAATGGCGCTGTGATAATCCGGCAATTGCACCCCTTCCACTTTACCCACACCATAACAATACAGCTCCAATGGACGAGTGGCGGTAATCTTAGGGTCCAGTTGACGTAAGCTACCGGCGGCGGCGTTACGTGGGTTGGCAAAGGTTTTCTCACCTTTTTGAGCTTGCGCCTGGTTCAAGGCTTGAAAACCTTTTTTACTCATGAAGATTTCGCCACGCACTTCCAGAGTCCGGGGGTAATCATCACCGCGCAACTGCAGGGGAATGGATTTAATGGTGCGAATATTCAGGGTCACGTCTTCACCCGTGTTGCCATCACCGCGAGTGGCCGCGCGCACCATTTTGCCATCAACATATAAAATGCTGATGGCCAGGCCATCCAGCTTGGGTTCTGCGGTGTATTTTATGTGTTCGGCGTCACTTTGCTCCAAGCGGTCACTGATGCGGCGGCCAAACTGTCCGACTTCTTCTTCCGCAAAGGCATTGGACAAGGACAGCATAGGTAATTCGTGTTTGACTTCACCAAATTCCTTTAAGGCAGTACCGCCGACACGCTGCGTGGGTGATTCAGGTGTCACCAACGCCGGGTATTGCGCTTCCAGCGCCTGCAACTCCCGGAACAAACGGTCATATTCGGCGTCGGGCACTTCGGGATCGTCCAGAACGTAGTAACGATAATTATGATATTCCAGTTGCTGACGCAGTGTTGCGGCTTGTTGCTGAACTTTGGTATCCACATTGGCATCTACGGATTTTGACATAGGGGACTCTTTAGGTGACTGATTAGCTTATTATTGACTGATTTTTGTCCAATTTGTGCAAAGCACGATCAGCAAGACAGCCGCTGCATCTAACATCCCAGTTTATCGGCAATTTCCTCTAAAAATCCAAACTGGGTCATATCCTGGATACGTTGGGGATACAGAATTCCGTCCAGATGATCGCACTCGTGTTGCACCAGGCGAGCATGAAACCCTTCCACTTCCCTTTCGATTTTATTGCCTTGCAGGTCATAGCCCCAATAACGAATCTGTTGATAGCGAGGAACTTCACCGCGCAAGCCCGGCACACTGAGACACCCTTCCCAACCCAGTTGAATTGCTTCGCTCATGGGTTCGATCACGGGGTTGATTAACACAGTTTCCGGTACGGGGTCCCGGTCCGGGTAGCGCTTATTTTGTGCAAAACCAAATAACACCACCCGCAGTAATACCCCGATTTGTGGTGCGGCGATACCGGCCCCCTCCTCCGCTTTCATGGTATCGTATAGGTCATCGACCAGGCTGTGCAGCTCCGGACCGCCAAATTCGCGCACTTCTGCCGATTTTTCCAGCAATAGAGCGCTACCCATTCTCAAAACTCGTCTAACCGCCATGCTTTGGTTCTCAGATTGCTAATTGCCCTATATACTATAAAGATCTAAAAATTAAGTGAACGTTCATGAAGCCATATTGTAAACTGAAAGCAGCAACTCTGATCATTTTAGCCGTCATTTTTGTGTGCAGCAGTCTTAATGCCCAGGCGGCGCGCCGATCCCAATCCAAAAAAGCCGATGAAGGCCCGCCCTGGTATCAGGTGGAAGTGGTGGTATTCGCCAATAAGCAACAACTGGGGTTGGGCACCGAAACTTGGCCGGCGGACTATCCCGCAACCAAATTCAAAAATGTCATCGACTTGGCATTTTATAATGACGTTCCCTACACCACGACAAAACCGCCGGAACTGCAGCCAAAACCCAAGAAAAAGTCACATCGAGACCGCAAAAATGAGGTTGAAGAGTACTTAGGCCCGGAACAGGCAAGCACCGTCATCTACAATAAAGGGGCTTTTGTCATGTTGGGTCGGGATCAATACCAACTTGGCGGAATTGCACAAAATATACACAACTCCAGCGACTACCAATTGTTGCTGCATATTGCATGGCGTCAACCGACACATGGTAAAAAGGACTCCGTTCCCGTCTTTGTGTTTGATGGCATGCAAAGCCCGGATCGTTTGGTGGGTGGCAACACCGACAACCCCAACATGGCCTTGGAAATGCTACCCGTCGGACCCAATTACCACCGACTCTCCGGTACGTTTCGCCTCTCTGTCGCTCGCTATTTGCACCTGGAAGCCAACTTACACTACAAGCAGCCCATGCTTCAGGAAGAAATGGTGTACGGTGAATCGGGTGACAGTAACTTTGGGTCCTTCTTTGGCATGCAGAGCTCTACACCCAACGTCATTGAACGGGAAGTCCTCAAAGACTTTAATCTGTTCGAATCCCGGCGTATGCGCAGTAAAGAAATTCATTATTACGATCACCCCATGCTGAGTGTGGTCGCAAAAGTAATACCCTATGAGTTTCCGGAAGAACCCGAATTTGTCGCGCCTAAAGCACCTTCGCAAAAAGCACCTTCACAAAAAGCACCTTCGCAAAGACCCCGACGCCAATAGAACATGGCCTTTCTGGCGGGGGAAGCAGAGAATCCCGGACTTTACTATGAAGTTCACGGGGGCGGCCCGGACCTGATCCTGATTCATGGACTGGGATCCAGCCTACAGGATTGGGAATACCAAATTCCAGTCTTTGCGAAGTACTTTCGGGTTCATGCCCTGGATCTACGCGGCTTTGGCCGCTCTGACAAACCGGATGGCCCCTACAGTATTCCCGTTTTGGCGCAAGATATTTTGCGCTTTATGGATCAGTTGCACTTACAACAGGCTCACATTGTCGGTATATCCATGGGGGGCTGGATTGGGCTGCAGTTAGCGGTAAGCCATCCGCAGCGTATCGCCAGTCTCACCGCCGTAAACTGCGGCGCCGATGTCATTCCCAAATCCCTAAAACAATGGTTTGAACTGCTGCTGCGCTTGGTCTTATTTCGGTTTCTGAGTATGGAGCGCATTGGCGACATTCTGTCACGACGCTTATTCCCCGGTCCAGATCAAGTCAAATTAAGAGAAACCTTGGCCGCTCGCTGGGCCGAAAATCATAAGGCAATTTACTTAAAAACCTTTCAGGGATTAGTAGGCTGGAGTGTGGCAGGTCAACTCGGACAAATTCAATGCCCCACCCACATCATCACGGCTGAACATGACTACACAGACCTGGCGAGCAAACAGAACATGGTAAATCTCATTCCCAATGCAACATTAACCATAATTGAGAACACGCGCCACGCCCTGCCCCTGGAACAGCCTGAACAATTTAATCAGGCGTCCCTGGGGTTTTTGCGGGAGATAGAGCCCTCAGCGAATTAAGAGCCCTCAGCGAATTAAGAGCCCTCAGCGAATCAAGAGCCCTCAGCGAATCAAGAGCCCTTAGCGAATTAAGAGCCCTTAGCGAATTAAGAGCCCTTAGCGCGTCCAGCAATACTTACTTCAGTAATTTAGCAAGCTGTTCTTTATCAGCACCACTGGGACGATGATCCAAGTTGATTATTATTTGCGCTAGGGTCTTTTCCGAATCCGCAGCTTTGCCATTAATAATCGCCTCTAATTTGGGCTTGTCCGCGCCATCTGCCTGATGATTCAAGTTAAGCATGGCCGTGGCAAGAACACGCTCATTATTGGATGCAGTGGAACTACTGATAATGTCTTGCAAGGTTTTCTTTCCGTCGGGGCTGGGAAAATGCTTCAGCCGTTGCATAATTTCAGCCATTTTCATTATCGCATCACTGTTTCCGGCGAATACCGGCGCACTAAGGCTCATGCTGCCCATGATGATTCCTGTTAACATGACGGTCAGTTTCATATTCATAAAATCCCTCCTCTTCAATTGATCATTTTTCAAGCTAGGCTATTCCCGCCTCTCTTCAACAGTATAGAAGCCGAAAAATACTTGACAAGGTTTATCGGATACAAAAATCCGTATTTGCGTTTGTAGGGTTTTTGGTGAATAGTTTTATGGAATGAAACGAATAAACTCCACCGTAACTTCCGCTGGAACAGCACTCGTGTTGTTGCTTTCTGTGTTGTTGCTTTCTGTGTGGACGCTCACCCTTATTGCAGCCACAGCAGCGGAAGTGAAAACCTACCAAGCACGTTATGCCCAGCCCTGCGGGCGCTCTGTGTTGGAACTACGCATAGGGGGAAAAATGATGGAAGTGACCCCCGTCGGCAAAAACCCCGTTTTGGAGCTGAAACAGTATGTGCTGAGCAACACCCAGCTGCGGGTTAGGGGCTATTTCAATGAGAACCGATCCAGCCAAATTCAGACAAGGGACTGCAGCCCTGCGCCTGAATTCACCATCATTGATTATCAGGCTGATGGCAACGTTTCCAGATGCACAACAACCGAACAATGGTTGCTTATGGAATCAGTACTGAGTTTCGCTAAGGACCTGCCGGACAACCAATTCAGTGAGTCAGATTTCCTCCACACCAAGGAGTCCGGTAAGGTCAAAACATTTCCCTTACAACAATGTCATGCTGTATCGGCACCCGGCACTTGTAAAAACAATGAATGGCCGGCCAATAGTTGCGATTTAACCGAGTTTTGGTGTTGCTCATAGAAAATTCAACAAAAAGAGAATACAACGATGAAAAAAGCAGAAATAAAAATATTTGCTATGGTAGGGATAGGCTTTGCGTTGGTCGTACTATTCACGGTTTATTTGGAACAGCAAATCGCCGACAAACAACAACAGCGCCACGCTGCCAAACCGGAGCACGGCGCAGTTCCAGACGGCCCGGCGGTTTGGGTTATTCCCAAAGGGATCATACCCGCTTCTTTACCCGAACCGGAAAGCCGCGGCGCAACGGTGCTGTTGTTGTATTGTGCTCAGTGCCACGACTTGCCCACACCGGCCATGCATAACCCGGAAGAATGGACGCAAGTACTTCAACGTATGGAGAAGCGAATACAGGTACAACGTGGCGGCATGTTGGCGCGCATCCTCATGCCGCCGGAAAACGACTGGAAAGTCTTGCTCTCATACCTGCAACGCTTCGCTCAAAAACCATTGGAAGGTAACAAGCTCGCCGCCCTGCAACAACAAACCGACTGGAACTCGGCCGAAAGTCAAAGTTTTCAAGCGACCTGTTCCGTGTGTCACGCCATGCCTGACCCGGAACAACATACGGCACGGGAATGGCCCCGAGTGGTACTGCGCATGAAAAACAATTTGCGCAGTGCCAGGCAGAAAACTCCGGACGACACTACCACTGAGCGAATCATTGCCTATTTACAACGCCATGCTAAACCTGCTGAACCGGTGACGCCAAGCAAAGGCTCCTGATCGACTCGCGGTACAAGTTAAGGGTATAGTACGGCACTGGAACGAAACCTCACTTATTCCAAGAACGGACATCGATAACAATGCATAAACTGGCACACTGGTTTGACCGTACAGTACTGGAACTGGGTCGGGAGCTGCGCTTATCCTATTTACCGCCTTTAATGGTTTATCTTGCTTATGGCACCTCCACACTCACCGGCATTGTGGGCACTTTTTTCGTTAAAGAATATTTGGGTTTGTCGGCAGAATTTCTCGCCGCCCTGGGTTTTTGGGCGGGCATTCCCTGGGCTTTGAAAATGCCCTTAGGACATTTAGTCGATTTGATCTGGCGTTATAAGGCCATATTAGTTTACGCAGGGGCCGCACTAATCGCGGCGGGCTTGTTAATTATGATCGGCCTGTTAAGTGACAAAGAAGCTATGAGTCAGGTCATGTCGCCGGAAACTTGGTATGTGCTCAGCGCCTTATTAATGCCTGTTGGCCTGGTGCTGCAGGACGTGGTGGCCGATGCCATGACCGTAGAGGCCGTACCGCACTACAACGAAAACGGTGAGGCCTTCAAACCGGAAACCATACGTCTTATGCATACCACTATGCAGACTTTAGGGCGCGCCGCCATTGTGGGTGGCGGTATTGGTGTGGCTTTGCTCAACGTGGTTTTATTCGATGGTGCCCAATCCCTAAGTGAAGCAGATAAACTCAAAGTCTATATCGACATCTACCAGTTGGCTTTGCTGGTCCCCGTCATATCTATTCTTGGTGTAGGCCTGGGCAGTTATTTAAAAATTCGCGAATACCGCCGGTTGCGCCGTACCGGTTTGGACCGTCATGCCGCCATGCAAGCGGTTCACAACGTGGTACCTAAAACACCGCCCAATTGGTGGATATTGGGGGGCAGCCTGGTTTTTGTGGTATTTACTCTGGGCTTGGGGCTGACCGAAATTCCCTATAATCAGGAAATTATTTTCGTCGGCTCCATGGCCATCGTCCTTTTTCTGATCAGCAAACTATCCAAAGAATTGGATGCCAACGCCCGCAATGTGCTTATCGGCACCGCCATTATCATTTTTGTCTACCGCGCCATGCCCGGCCCCGGCGCCGGTTCGACTTGGTGGATGATGGACGAACTCAAGTTTGACCAGCAATTTTTTTCCGTATTGTCACTCATTGGAGCCGTTCTGGCTTTGTTTGGCATGTTCATTTTCAGGCGTTTTATGGCAGAGCGTTCCATTGCCTACATTGTGGTAGTGCTTACCATTGTCAGCACTATTTTAACGCTACCAATCATTGGTATGTATTACGAATTGCACCTGTGGACAGCGGCTCACACCGGCGGGGTGGTGGATGCACGCTTTATTGCCCTGGTGGATACGGCCTTGGAATCACCCTTGGGACAGGTGGCTATGATTCCCATGCTAGCCTGGATCGCCAACTCGGCGCCGGCGCATTTAAAAGCCACCTTTTTTGCGGTAATGGCGTCTTTTACCAACTTGGCCCTTTCCGCCTCTCAACTGGGAACCAAATATCTAAATCAGATTTATAAGGTCACTCGCGAAGTTAAGGACAAAGGGATACCGCAAGACTATTCCGAGCTGGGCTGGCTTTTGATAACCGTTACATTAATAGGGCTATTGTTGCCTGTTTTAGCGGTGCTTGCCGTGAAAAAATCCCGGTTACGCAATGCTTAACCGGAGATTAGTGAATTTGAACACGCTTTGTGATGAAAAAGCCACTACACTCTTGCTATCGGAGATTAATATCCGATAAAATTACTCAACTTTTATTCCCCCTTTTTTTCAAAGTTTGTAAGGAGCCCTATTACTATGCAAGCGGAAGTTAACGGCAAGGTCATTCAATTAAGTGAAGCCGGTTGGTTGGAAAACCTAGATGAATGGAGCGAGGATCTGGCTCACCAGATCGCCAAGAACGAACAGATCGACGAGTTGACCCCGGAACATTGGGACATTATCAACGTAGCCCGGGAATACTTTCAAGATAACGGTACTGTGGCCGAACCCCGCGCATTCTCCAAAATTATGAAACAGCGTTTTGGCGCGGATCGCAGCAGTCAGAAATATATTTACTCCTTGTTTCCTACCGGTTTGATTAAATGCGCAAACAAAATCGCCGGCCTGCCTCGACCCAAGGGCTGCAGCTGAAACTGTAGCGGCGGCTTACAAGAACAGGCACAAAAAAGGGGGCTTACCGCCCCCTTCTTTCTAAGCATTAAAAAACCAATTACATACCCAGTTTCGCTTTAATGGCATTGATCACATCGTCACTGGAAGTAGCGTTGACCGTGAGCAACATACCTTCACCATCATAAAAACCGATCAAAGGAGCTGTTTTTTCATTGTAGGTTTCCAGACGGTGGCTGATGGCAGCTTCGGTTTCGTCTTCACGTTGAACCACCGGACTGCCGCATTTATCACATACACCTTCGGCTTTGGGAGGGTTGCTTTTCACATTGTAAATAGCCTGACAGTCGGCATTGGCGCAGGTACGACGAGTTGTAAGACGATCCAGGATCACATCGCGTGGCACGTCAATGTTCACCGCCATATCCAATGTAATTCCCACTCTACCCAGTAAATCCTTCAATGCTTCTGCTTGAGGAATGGTACGGGGAAAACCGTCCAGTAAAAAACCTTTTTGGCAATCGGGTTCCTGCAGGCGTTTTTCCATAATCCCCATAATTAATTCATCCGGTACCAAGTCACCGGCTTTCATGAAAGCTTCGGCTTGCTTACCCAGTTCGGAGCCTGCCTGTACGGCACCACGCAAAATGTCACCCGTGGAAATTTGTACAGATCCGTCCAAGGCGGTTAACAATTTGGCTACCGTTCCCTTACCGGCGCCGGGTGCGCCTAATAAAATCAACTTCATTTGCTTTTTCTCCTCAGATCCTACTCGTTGTTATAATCGCTGCGCTAGGCGCATTGTGCACTCTAGCGGCAAGGAGATCAATTTATAAAAATTGTTGGTGCTGGCACAGAAAAAACTAATGAAATCCAGTCCTATTGATCCGTATAACAATACGACCATTCCACACCGCTGTATTGTTTTAGCTGCGTCAGAAACTGTTCGGTGGGTACCGCTTCCTGCGGATAAACACTGTAAATATCTATAAATACTCGCGCCAATGCACCGCGGTGGCGCCACCGCAACTGTGCCGCAGAAACGGTTTGGGAACAGGATTCACACTGAAATGGTGCGGTATCACCTTGTAAATAGGACTGTATCCGTTCCATGCCCCGGTCCACCCGATGACCGCAATGAGGGCAACGGGGAATCAAACCCTGACTGTGATGTCGAAACATGAGCGGGGTCTCCAAGTTGCTGAACACCACATGACAAAAATCCAGAGAACCATCCTCTGGTGGTTCAAAAACCAATGAAGGACTGCAGCCCATAAAAATGATGCTTTGCAACAAACGCTCACCGCCCCTATAGGCTCGTTTACGCGGCGGCAAAGGGTCGCCGATGAACTGCTCACTCAGCAAGTATTGTTGCAGAGAGTCCCAAACTTGGAGCTGGAAATCCGCATCCATAGGATACAAAACTAACTTATTAACGGCAGCCATAGATTGAAAGAATGTTTTTCACTAAAATTGTTTCATCAAACTGAAATAGTTGAGATTCCTACACGAGGAGCAAGCATGAAGAAAGCCTTAGTTTACTATATTTTTCTGATCGGTGGGCTTTTTGTCGGCCTTAGCCACGCGGCGGAAACCAAAGCCCCCACCGTACCCTTTCAATTTGCCGTGGGCAAAACCAAATTTCAAGAACAATGCTCACTATGCCACGGTAAATGGGGTGATGGAAGCAAACACGGTCCACCGCTCATGCATGCTTTCTACAAACCCTCACATCACTCCGATGCCGCTTTTTACCGAGCCGCCCGTAAGGGGGTAAAAGCTCACCATTGGGAATTCGGCGATATGCCCCCCATACCCAGTGTCACGACTCGTGACATGGAACAGATTATTCAGTTTGTACGGTGGTTACAAAAAGAAAGAGGAATATTCTAAGCCTGCGTCTGCATCACGGGGGTGAGGTTTTCGCGACAATAACCGCACAGATAGGTCATACCGCGTTGCATGCGATTGTGGCGAGTCGCAGAAATGGAATGGCTGCGACAAGCGCATCGGTAGTTATATCGCTTTTGCCGCTTGCGCGGCACACCATCAAGTTTATAACTGTGGCAGCGAGTCACATCGGTCGCACCCAAAGCCTGCATCACTGTGCGCCATTGCCTTCCATGAGGGGCAACACCTTGCTTCCAGATTTGAGCGACGACATGGTGTGCCACCTCGTGTACAACCGTACGTTGCAAAAAGGCCTCCCACTGACTCACTGCAATGTAAAGATTGTAGCGAATGGTATGGGAGTCAAATAAATACTGACCCGCCATGGCACCACGCAAATCGCAGCGAACGGTGATATCGCTGATCGGGTACTCCGGATAGCGCTCACGGGCTAATAGCAAGCACTGTTGCGTTGCCCGCTGTAAGCCGCTAACTGCAGCTTCAAACGTCGATTCGGACCACTCCACCAATTAAAACACTCGTTTCAAACCAACATGTAAATCGTCGTCGAGCTCCAACGTAGGAGCATTCAGCAATTTGATCTGTAAATTGCGATAACCCACATATAAGGAAGTTTTAGCGGATACATAATAATTCAGTCGTATGGCAAACTCGCGATAACCTGTTGCATCCAGTAGGGAGGTTACCCCGGGTGCATAGTAAAGATGACCGGACATGCCAATATTATGGGTAAAATCCAGTTCTGCCTGCGCCCCCACACCGACCGCCAACACATCAAAATTTTGTGGATTGGTATAAATACCGCGAACACCCGCTTTAATCGCCTGATTCAGTGCTGCATTGTATCCCAGTTGCAGTGCGTAATCCGTCGCCGGTTTTTTGTTTTCGAATACCATCACACCAAAATCCGCGTATTCTTTACGCTTTACCAGATGCACAAATTGCAGTCTGGCCATATCCGCATTCACATTCAGATCCAGACTGTCGGCTTGTCCCTGGGTCGAGAAACTCAGCACGAACAGAAAAACCCCTGGAATCAGCAAGGATAGATTTTTCATTGTTATTTTCCTTGAAATCGGACTAAGCACCGAAACCGCTCCGGTGCCGGAAATACTGCACTAGAATAGCATTCTACAAAAGCCCCGTAGAAATACAAGCTTAAGATACTGACGTGTGTAAAACCGGTGTTGCCAGAGAGATTCCGCACTCTTTAGAGGTTTGCAGAATGGTTTCCCGCATCCTATAACGAGTTTTTAGCAGTTGTTTGACTTCCTTGGTGTAGTAGTAAACACACCATTCCACCGCATAGTCGCCCGTGTCCATGACTGCCACTTCAAACGGTAAGCCGGCGTCTACGGCAATTTCGGCATCGGCACAGGCTTTTGCATATGCCTTTTCAAACATGGACCTTACCCGAGTTTCATCCATGCTGTAGTCGATTTTGAAATGTAGATTTTCCCTTAAACCCCGTGCGGATGCGAATTTGGATAGATTGTGAATAGTATGCTCACGCAAACGCGAATTCTTAATCATTATGCGATGGTTGTTCACCAGGTTGAGCAGTTCCGTATGAAATACCTTGGTTTTGTACACCACGCTAATGGATTTACTGCCTTCATCCAGTTCAATGACATCCCCGACTTCCACCATACCACTATTGAGAATGATTAACCCGCTAAACATATCCGGCGCCCAAGCACCCTGCGTTAATGCCAGGAACACTCCAATGAAGCCAATCACACCACCGGCTTCCAATAGACTGTCAAAACCCAGTACTCGAATTACTGAAATCAGGGCGATAATGAAGACAAAAATGCTGGCGAAAATGTTCAACAGACGGGAATTATAAGTCTCCACCACCTGCCACTGCCCTTCAACTTCCCGTTTTTTGCCATAGCGCCGTCGCACGAAAAAATGCAATAAATGCAGTCCCAGGTAACTGAAATACAATATGACACTAATGGTCAGCGCCTGAAAAGCCCAGCCCTTACTGTCCTGCACCATATGCAGATGGTAATAACTAAACAGAAAAATAATCAGCAAATTAAACAGACGAAAAATATTCACCCGCCAACGAAACTGAGCATTGTCCGGCGGCTCATGATAAATGGCGCTCATAATACGGCGGGAAAACAACATGAGAAGTACATTGGTGCAAATCACCAGCGCATCCGTAAAATCAAACCGGGCAAGAATGTCGCCAACTATATTCCATAGGGCTGTCATAGAACTATCCATGCATCATACTTCTCTTGTATCTTGTTTTTTATGTTGAGCCTTGAGCGAACGAATCACATCTTAATGTAAACTCACTGTGCAGAACTATCAGACTGTTTATCCGTTTCCTGTTGGGTATTTTCCCCATGTTTTTTCTTTAAATACTTGGCATAAGCCTCACAAGGATCTTCGCGCTGAGCTCTGGGTGTAAACCAAACATAGTCAAACGGCAAATGTGCTTCACCCCAACGCTCGCGGTAATAATCCACTGCAAGTTCCCCGTCCGTGACTTCCATAAACGCCAAACTTATAAGTTTTGCATCTCCATGACGTTGCTTTACATACATAGGAATACCCCGATCGGCGCGCACATGTCCGGAACCGGCAATAAGTACTTTTACGCTTTTTGGCTCGTTATCCATTAGGCTGTTGCTCATAAACGCATCTTTGACCCGTTGCGCCAAAGTCATCCCGGCAACCATACCATCGTTTGCCATGTTGCAGTGAGATTCGATAATCTCCTGCTTTAAGGACTCTTTTTGCTGTTCATTAAAGCGGTTGGCATCCATTGTGGTTTTAATCGCCTTGGGAATATGATCTTCGCCTTTCATCACAATTTGTACTATATCTTCTCTGTCCAAATTGGCCGGATAAATGGGAAACCCCGCTTTGATTACCGCAGCAAATAATTGCTTGTAATAAACATTGTATTTCCAGCCAGTTTTTTCTTTGTTGAGTACGGCCAACAGCCCTGTTAGGGAACGACGGCTCTTTTTATCCAGCTGTTGCGCCTGTTTTTCGGTAATCATCTCAAACATAACAGCGGCTTTAGCGCCGCGTTTGCGTTTGTGAAAATGATTTTGTAATTCTTTTATCACCCAAATTTGATGCTCATGGTGGGACTGGTTATCGTGGGTTTCGCCAAGCAAAATATATTCGCCATCCAACAACCGCGACAGCAAACTTTGTTTATCCACAAACATTCCAGCCCCGGCATTCCAAATCTTTCCCACCAAAGGATGATCCCGGTGTAACAGCTCCGATGGATCTGATTTATGCTTTTGTGGTTCACTTGTGGTTTGTGTCCGGCCCGACTCGTCTTTTTGCTGCGCAAAAACCGCCGGCGACAGACCCACCATGAGTGCAAAACCCAGCCATATCACCCCACTTTTCTGTCGCGTCATCCTCACTCCCTATAGCCCCGATTGCATGAGTTCTTTAAACATAGCACAGCGAATGCCATCAAGCTCGGGACATGTATTCTCCCGTATCCGTATTGACTTTGATCGTTTCTCCTGCGTTCAAGTATTCCGGCACCTGAACCACCAAGCCGGTGGTTAAGGTCGCCGGCTTGGTGCGCGCAGCAGCCGAAGCGCCTTTTATTCCAGGGGCTGTATCTTCGATTTGCAATAACACGGTGGGCGGCAAAACGACACCTAATACCCGTTCGTCCGCAATCAATACAAACAAACCTTCCATAGCATCCGTCATATACAGCTTTTCTTCTTCGATCATGTCCAGTGGCAACACATGCTGCTCATAGGTCTCCTGATCCATAAACGTGCAGGCTTCGCTATCGCTAAAGAGCATTTGTACCGGACGACGAATAAACTCCACCGCTTGCACCGTCTCATCTCCTTTCATGGCAAAGTCGAATTTCTGACCGTTAACCACATTGCGGCCTTTTATTTTATACAAGGTATTACCACTGCGAGACGATGCGGTCTGCACATGGACTTGATTGACCATGACATGGTTACCGTCAATATTGATCACCATGCCTTTTTTCAGTTCATTTGCCTTCATCTATTACCCCCGGATCGGTCAAAGGCCGCATCATATCATAGCACCTGGAACACCAGTTGCTTAAAGTCTGCGCAGTGAAATACGCAAACCATTCCGCCTTATGGAGTGGGATTGGGTTGGATTAAGATGGGATTGGGAAACGTAAACCCAAAATGAAACCGAGAAGTGAAACAGATGCTAGAACTGCCAGGCGTACCCCGGTTCAAGCTTGTTGTAGAAACCGGTAAGTAAATCCAGTTTTGCGGACACTTGCTCATTTTCCCGCGCCTGCGACTTCAATACCTTAGGTTCAGAAAAAAGGCGCGAGGACATGAGACCAATTTCGCTTTCCAATTGCAAACGATCCAAACCGGCATGTTGCAACTGTTCGTCGATACTTTTACCGGGATCACAGCTTTCCTTACTTTCCTCGTTGATTTCCATTTGCAAAAAACTGGAGATACTGACCGTTTCGCGGTAGTCCGGCATATGGCGTCCCCACTTCATTAAGGGGAAATCGTGGTGGCGCAGGAGCACCCCGGTCAGCTCCCGATGCACCGCAGCGTATCCTTCCAGAGGATTGCTGAGTGCTGCCCGCGTTAAGTAAATACGTTTTCCTACATTAGCACTGAGCTGGTTGACGCCGGACAAGCTGAAGCTTTCCACTACAACCACCGCTTCCAGGTTTTTATTTAACAAAGACGGAGGATACTTGTCTAATTCCAGCATCAGCACGGGTAACAGCTTGGTAAGATTAACATCGCTGATTTCAGTGGCATTAATATCCATATAGGAGTTTTTCCACTCTTTGGGTGCAAAATCCTCTAACTCCGGATTTCTCAGCAGCCTCACCTGAGGCCACTTTTCTGCCATGCCGGACAAACTGGCATGGAGGGATAATTCGCCCCGCAAGAACCGAAAGCCGCTAAACAGCAGCACAAATGCTATTAGAGACAGCAGCAAAATCAAAGACTTGGACTTCTGCAGCACAATTTCGGCCCTATTTTTCGTATACGCTTAGTATGTTATCGTCCCTAAATGTGAACGGGTTAATAACAAACTTGCATGACACTAAATTTGCTTTACCAGAGCTTCCAGTACTTTTAAGACCTTTTGCATTCCCTGCCCCAGTTGCTTTTCTATATCTTCCATGGTGATTTCCCCTTCGCTGCGCCCAGCCGCCCAATTGGCAACCACTGCGCACGTGGCATACGATAACTCCAGCTCCCGTGCCAAGGCCGCCTCAGGCATGCCGGTCATACCCACAATATCACACCCATCCCGCTCCAGCCGATTGATCTCCGCTGCCGTTTCCAGCCGTGGCCCCTGGGTGGCTGCATAGGTTCCCCCATCAATGGCGTTGACACCGGCAGCTGCGGAAGCCTGCAATAATAAACTGCGCATGGCTTGGTTGTATGGTTGGGTAAAATCAATATGGGTCACGTGTTGCAAACCTTCCTCGAAATAGGTTGGTACCCGTGACCAGGTGTAGTCAATAATTTGATCCGGTATCACCAAGGCATTGGGACTCATGGCAGGGGTGATACCACCAACGGCGGCCACAGCCAAAACACGGGAAGCACCGGCTTCTTTCAAAGCCCAAACATTTGCCCGGTAGTTAATTTTATGCGGTGGTATGGTATGCCCGTAACCGTGACGTGGCAAAAACAGGATCTTTTTTCCGTCCCTCTCCCCGTGACTGACAGGGCCGGAAGGATCACCGTATGGGGTATGTACAATTTCCCGATTTAGAATGGTCAAACCTTCCAGTTTGGTCAATCCGGTTCCACCGATTATAGCCAGATCCGCCACCGTACCTCCTATTCCTTCACCGCATAAATTTCCGGTAAATTTCGTAAATAACCCTTATAGTCCATGCCATAACCAAAAACATAACGATCCGGAACGCTCAAGCCACAATAATCCGCCTCCACCCCCAGGCGTCGCTGGTGTTGTTTTTCCACCATCACCACACTGGCAACTGAAGCGGCTCCCTTGTCTTTGCAGTGATCCACAATGGCTTTTAGGGTTAAGCCCTCGTCATTTATATCATCCACAATCAAAACGTGCCGCCCTTGAAGAGAAATTCCGGATTCCGCTATCCAATCCAATTGACCACCGCGAGTGGCGCCTTGATATCGGGTAGCATGTATATAATCGTATTGCAGCACAAAACGTAACTGCACCAATAGCTCAGCACAAAAAATCAAACCGCCGTTCATGACGCATAACACCAAGGGATTGGAATGCCGGTACTTTTCCGTAATCTGTACGGCCAGTCTTTGCACGGCCTGGGAAATTTGCTCCCGACCGAGACAAAGGTCCGCATTATCCAACACCTCTTGGGCGTGTTGTGCTGTTATACTCATGTGCTTATCATTCTTGCCAGGTTTTTTTGTAGGTATTCTTAGTAAGTAAAAGTCACCGTGTCGTCGTCCATGGCCTCGCTAATTACATAGGCGCCACCCACGGTTTCACTGATTTCCGGTATCAGATCGTCACCCCACAACTCTATGGCTGGAGTACATACTTTAAACTTGGCACCGGCCTCATGGGCTTCCTGCATGGCATGGTATACGGTTTTCTCTCTACCCGGCAGCAAGGGTATCTGGGAAGCTACGCCCTTTTGAGCCAGTTTACCGGCCAAACCGGTTAAAACAATTTCCACCTCGTATTCCATGGCCGCAGCTACCGTGGCTTGAAAAAACGGCGGCCCCAGCTCAGCCGCATTAGCAGGATCTGAATTAACCATTATTATCAATAACTTATCGGCCATACCCCCTCTCCAACTCCAGTACAATTATCAAATGACAAGGCGGGCATTATAGAAGCCAAAGCGGTGCAATACCAGAACCGCCTCAGGTCATCTGACGCATCATCACCTCGTCCGCCACATGCAGCGTGGATGTAGGAAAGGCAATCTGGGCACCATGGGCAGCAATAATGTCGTTGATTTTTAACAACACATCCTGCTTCACCTGGTGATACGCCACCCAATTGGTCGTACGTGTAAAGGTATACACAAAGAAATCCAAGGACGATGGGGCAAAACTATTGAAATTTACCATCAACGTCTGTTGCTGATCTATGTCACTGTGAGATCGCAACATAGCTTCCACCTCAGCCACAATATTGGCCATTTTGGCGGCATCATCATAACGTATCCCTATGGTTTCATAGATACGGCGATTGAGCATACGTGAGGGGTTTTCCACCGCAATACTGGTAAACACATTGTTGGGTACATACAAAGGACGCTTATCAAAAGTCCGTATCACTGTCAGGCGCCAACCGATGTTCTCCACCGTCCCTTCGATATTGCGATCCGGCGAACGGATCCAGTCACCTACAGAAAAGGGACGGTCCAGATAAATCATCAATCCGCCGAAAAAATTCGCTAACATATCCCGGGCAGCAAAGCCCACGGCAATACCACCTACCCCACCAAAGGCAAGTACACCGGAAATACTGAATCCCAAGGTTTGTAACACCACCAACGCAGCGGTAATCATTACAGCCAGACGTAACAACTTGGTTATGGCATCCATGGTGGTAACATCGACATCAACACCTTTACTCCGGCGCGCCTGAATAATATTGACCTCGGCCTGCTTAATAAATCGAACCAAAAACCAGGTAATGCAAACTATCACCCCAATGTTGCGCGCAGGTTCTACATAGACAAATAAATCCGTCTTGGCATTGGCATCCACCACCTGCACGGCAATACTGAGACCCACCACCCAAATCAGCAAACCAAGGGGCGCCCGTGCTGAGGTCAGCACTGCATCGTCCCAGGGGTTCGGAGTTGCCGCCAGACGTGCCTCAAAACGCTTCAATACCCGCCGCTGAATAAAGTCCACCACCAGAAAAATCAATACGACCACAAATACCTGTAGAACCCAGGCTTGTCCGGATAGGTCCAGTTTTTCTAAAAAATCCAAAAGTCTCTCCTGTCTTATCTTTTATATTCCAGATTGTAACACCGTCAGCTGGGACGGGGATTCTCGAATGTGATTTGGAACGGTGCGAATGGTTGGCAACGATAAGGTTTAAATGTCCAATTCCAAAGTATCTCCAGCGGAGAATTGCTCTACGGCCCTTAAAGCCTGTTGCCACTGTGGATCCTGGCGCAGAGAATCCCAAGCCCTGTTTAAACGTCCATGCATGCGTATCAAGCGCAATTGCGATACGGGCTCGTGGTACTCACCCAAGCCGTCCAGCACTTTGGAAGCTGCCTCTGTGTCATTACACACCAAAGCCATATCACAACCGGCGGCCAGTGCCGCCTGAGTCCGCGCCACCACGTCGCCGGCCACACTGGCGGCCTCCATGCTCAGATCATCACTGAATATCACACCTTGAAACCCGAGTCGCCGGCGCAATACATCCTGCAGCCAAAACCGAGAGAACCCCGCCGGATGGGCATCCACCGCAGGATAAATCACGTGGGCAGGCATAATAGCTGCCAAGCCGTTTTGAATTAACCGCTCAAACGGTACCATGTCCTCCATTTCAATATCTGCAAACTGACGATGGTCTACTGGAAAAGCCACATGAGAATCGGCTTTGACTGAACCGTGACCGGGAAAGTGTTTCCCGGTGGATGCCATCCCTGCTTGATGCATACCGCGATGATACGCTTGTGCCAAGCGGCTGATTTTATCCGGCTCTTTATGAAAAGCCCGATCACCAATAACATCGCTGATATTCCGGTCCATATCCAACACCGGTGCAAAACTAAAATCCACCCCTACGGCCCGCAGTTCCACGGCCATTAACCAACCTAAGGTTTGCGCCATAGACTCGGCTTGCTTTATATCTTTTTCTGCCAGGACACCCAACTCACCGACCGGTGGTAACCGGGTAAAGCCATCTCGAAATCGTTGTACCCGACCGCCTTCATGATCCACGGCAACCAACAGGTGGGGTGCACGTATATTATGAATCTCGGTAACCAGCCGGGCGATTTGCTGCGGTGATTCATAATTTCGGGTAAACAGAATGACACCTCCCACCAGTGGGTGCTGCATCATTTCCCGCTCATCCGCATCTATTGCGGTGCCACGCAAATCCATCATTACCGGCCCTAAAGACATGGTCTACCTCTTGGTACATTTTCAATAAGACTGCTGCTGAATAACACAAATGCTATCACACCGGCCATCATATTCCCCAGGCTTGTATAAAACCCTCGTACAGTTCCCGGTTGCTGCTGGTGGCTCCTTTATTCTGACAAATGGCAGACGCAAAGTTCAGGGCACGTTGCAAAGTATCGTGCATAGACCAACCCCGCAGAATTCCCGCAATCATCACTGCGCTAAAGGAATCTCCTGCCCCCACTGTGTCCACTATGGATTCTGCCGGTACCGGCAAGCCCCGTTCGCAACCCTCGCTACTGGCGCACAACGCGCCGCGCCCACCCAGGGTAATAACCAATAATTCCATGGCACTGTTATTCACAATATCCCTGGCCATGTCTTCCAACAAGAGACTGTCTGCCAAATCAGCCGGCGGCGCATCACCAAAATACAGAGTAACGAATTCGTCCAGATTGAGTTTGAGCCATCTGGCCCTATTCACCATACCTCGCACCTGAGAAAACTCCCACCAGGGAGGCCGCAGATTCACGTCCACAAACGTAGAGGCCGTCTTTTCCGCCGTGATATCCGCAAGCAAGCGGCGATTGCTATCCGATCGTGCAGCCAGAGAGCCATGATACAACAAACCAAAATCCGCTACTGCCAAGGCCTTCTGTATGGGTTGTGGCTGCAGGTGATCATAGGCCTGATCGGTGACAATGTCGTAACTGGGCTCACCATCGACAATGTCCACTCGTACCTGCCCGGTAGGATAAGAACTGCGTTGCATTCCCGATGTATCCATACCCCAGTCCTGCATAGCCTGCAAAAGTTGCTCGCCACGCTCATCCTCCCCCACGGCGGAGAGCATTAAAGGGTTCAAACCAAATCCGGCCAAGTGCCATGCCACATTGAACGGAGCACCACCCATCACCTCTGCATCTTCAAAGCAATCAAACAGCACCTCTCCAAACACAGCCGGACGCATGCTACCCCCTTATTCGGTCTATCGATCCAGTTGCCTCGCCAAAGGCAGATATTGCAAAGAATAGAACATCTCCAGATATCGACGGGTTTCGTCCCGTTCCAGATCCGTTACGTATTTCCAAAAGCCGTAAATCCGCGACAGAGTCATCATACGCTCCGCATACAAGGCCCATGTGTATCGCTCTTGTACCCGCTTCATACCCTGATCGGATATCGCGGCCCAAACACGTTCGTCGGACGAACTCCGGCAAATAAAGTCGCAAATCCTCTCAGCGCACTCTTCACCATGATTGGGGTCGATGTGAAACCCGGAATGCTCATGGGTGATTATCTCCAGTGGCCCCCCGTAACAAGTGGCGAAAGTCGGCAAGCCACACACCATAGCTTCGATAACAGTGAGACCGAAAGCTTCAAACAAAGCCGGCTGTACAAACACTCCGCCTTCATCGGCAATGTATCGATACAACTCCCCGGTAAAACTTTTATCCAGACGTGCGCCTACCCAACGCACTTTATCATCGAGATTGTATTCGCTCATTAGTTCGTGCATGCGAACAATCTGTGACCGCTCTTCCTCATCACCTGAGTTATCTACTTCGATGTGCCCGGCAATCACCAGCATATTGGCCGCATTCTGTAATTTTTTGTTCTCGCCATACCATTGCACCAAACCCGTTATATTCTTAATCACATCCAGGCGGGCCATAGTAAAAATAATCGGTTTATTATGATCCTGTAACACACCGCGTGAATCGGACCGGGTTGAACCATAAATCAGATCCTTAATATCCGAATGCAAGCCCTGCAAACGTCGTTCTGCATCTTTATAGGAAAAGTAAATATCCGCATCCGCACCCGGGGATACAATATTGAATTTAGGATCATATATGTCTACTCCGTTCACCACTCGGTACAAAGCCGGCATGGTAAAAGCCTGATGACTTTCATACTGTCCCAGACTATCTTCATTACCCGCGATCTCCTGATACGTGCTGGTGATAATGAAATCCGCTGCGTTCATGGAGATCAAATCCGCGGTGAACTGACAGGAAAAATGATGCTGGCTTTCATGCTGTTGCCAATACAAATCCGAATGTAAATACTTTGTCTTCTCTAAAGCGTGGGCTATGTTACATTGAGTAACACCTAGACGTTGCGCCAATAAGGTGGCCACCAAATTACCATCGGAATAATTTCCCACCATTAAATCGGGACGTCCACCCAGCTCAGCTTGTAATTCATTCTCCACGTCCAGTGCAAATTGTTCCAGGTATGGCCAGATATCAAAACGGGAAATCCAATGCGGCACCACCTCACCACTTTGAGAGCGGAACGGGACCCGAAGTATGCGGGTGTTTTCCGTACCCATCACGGGCTCTAAACGTTGATCGCAGCTGGTTCCCTGCGCCTCCGGAATCAAGCGTGTCACAATGATAATCTGCGGTTCGATTGCCAAACCCTGCTCGGCCAAGCGATGGCGCATTTCTTTTTCCAGCGCCCGCACTTGATCCAGAATATACACCACTTGCCCACCGGTATCCGGCAATCCCAACACATTGGATTGCCCAAAAAAGCCGTGTGGCGACAACACCGCCATACTGAATATCATAGGCACGCGACCCAAAAAACGTTCCAGGTCGCTCGGTTCGGGTGCCTCCAGTATGGCCGATAACAGTAGTAATGTATCGCGAATACGTTGAACTGTATTTCCCCAACCGATCTCAAATCCCAATGACTGCAGTACGTGCGCCACATCGACCCAGCCGGCGTCTTGCGGTTGACCGGACAGATAATCTTCAGCACGGCGCAAAGCCGAACTGAGGGCGGACACGTCCGCCAACCGGTCGTTTAACATAAGTTGTTGCCCCTTGAATTGGTGCACTCGTAAAAAATCCAAGAGACGTTTATCACCCTTGTCGATAGAGGCAAACAACCGTGACGACAAATGCCGATTCAAAAACTCCACCCCCCGCCCGATAGAACGGGACTCTTTCAATTTGGGAAAATCCCGGTTAAACGGCCCTAAGTCCAACTCCAGGGTGAGTTCTCGGGCCTGATCCTTTCCCAGAACCAAACGTTCTTTAAAAAACAAAAATTGCGACACATCGACCTGTTGGAACTCCACCGTATCCAGATGAAATTGTATATACACCCATTTGCCCACTCGTTCCCTAACCGCCACATATACCCACGGTGCTTCCAGCGCAGCTTCTTGCGAATGGGCAATCAAGCGGGCCAGAGGGCTTTCAAGAACTTCCGGATCATTCTTAAAAAAAAGCGCAAACTCATCCCACAAGTCTGAGCGCAACAAAAACCGGCGCTCCAGTGCCAAATAATGCCGCAATAATAGATACACCTGTTCCTTATTTTTCTGCGAAATATTCAGTAATAATTCAAACATCGCTGTCAGTTCCCATTTCCTGTAATGTTGCTTCTTCTTGACCCTCATTCACAGCGATAGACTCGTCACCGGCCACGCTGCGAACCGGTGCCAGGAATTCATAGTGTTCTATACCTTCTTTTATCCCGGCGGCGTAAGAATTTGTCGCAAAATAAACGTGGGGTCTGCCTTTAAGCTTGGCCAACTCCTGACTGTAATTACCGACAACAACACCCAATGTATTGCCCTTTAGCATCTCTTCGTCATTTCCCGAATCTCCCGCCACCAGAATATGCTCCGGCTTGATCCCCCACTTCATGGCCAGATAACGGATTGCCAGTCCTTTGGATGCTCGAACCGGTAGTATGTCCAGATATGCTTGATGCGAGTAAATCAATTTGGCGTGCAAATCCCGTTTACGCAATTGGGCCCGAACTTCGCGCATAGGCTTAGCCTTGTCCTGGCTCACCAAATAACTGATTTTATGTTTTCGTTGTTCGGAGTTGGCCTGTAGCTTCAGACCGGGCATGCGTCCAATCACATCGCGAATGGCGCTGGGATTCCAGCGATAGTTTATATGATTACACCAGTCACTATCAGACACCATACTATGGCCGTAAAAAATCTCACTACCCACCGCGGTAATCAACAGGTCGGGTACGGGCACACCCCAATGATTTAGAATTTCCAAAGCACTATCCAAACGTCTGCCGGTGGCAACGGCCAGACCGATTTGACCATGAGACTGCTGCACCACATCCAACAATTCGCGTAAGCCTTGTTCATCACCGATCAAGGTATTGTCGATATCACAAACGATTAACTTCTCAACTTGGATCAAACGGTTTTTCCTTAAGGGCTTAACATCACTGACACGGCGGGAGTTACGGATCACATTGTCCACCGCTGTGAGATATTTATTTACATGGCTTTGCCAGGAGAAATGTTCCATCACGCGGTTCAAGCCGTTTTGTGACCATAAACGCCATTGTTCTTTATTACTTAACACTTGCACAATAGCGCCGGCCATTGCATCAATGTCCAAGGGATCCACCAACAAACCGTTCTCGCACGCACCAATAATATCTCTGGGACCGCCATCGTGAGTGGCGACTAACGGTAGACCGTAAGAAGCCGCTTCAATCAATGTTAGGCCAAAGGGTTCTGTCAACGCGGGGTTCACAAACACACCACCACTGAGTGTCGCCAAACGGTATATATCGCCCACGTCCTTAGCATCGTGGTGTTTGGGGTATGCCACGCTACCGTACAAATCATACCGATCAATATGTAACAATATATTGGTTAGAACCTTTTTGGGCCCATTGTCTGCAGTTTGTATATCATCTCGATTGCCGGCAATAATAACCAGATTCGCCATTTCTCTAAGCTTAGGATGCCCCCCAAATGCTTTAATAAGAGACACAATGTTTTTGCGCTCATCGGGTCGTGACAAGGCCAAAACTATGGGTTTACTCGGATTGTTAAGAAAACGGTTTATCTGTGTCGCAATGGAGGATTGGGGCAAAGTATCACTGCCGGCACCGCTCAATCCCGCCAACTCTACGCCGGGGGGAACCACCAACATGCGCCGCGGATGGTAATTCTCATAGCGGCTGTATTGCTCCTGGACTTCTTGGTGTGTGCTGGTAATGACCAGATTGGCATTTCCCAATGCAATTTCCTCTGCTTCAATACGCTGAGTCATATTGTATTGGGACTCTATTGTTTCCGCATTGCTGCCTTTTTCCAGTAACCGCATCTGTTTCACTCGGCCCAGGGAATGTCCGGTGTACAGCATGGGAACGCCCAACAATTGCACCAGACGAGCACAGACATAACCGGCATCCGCATAGTGACCGTGTATGATATCGGGATTTCTACCAATACTTCGAAGATGCTGCAGAATATTGTCCACCAAAATATCCAAATACGGCCACAACACCTCTTTGCGCAAATAGCGCCGAGGACCACAGGGCAAACGGACAATGGATACTTTGGAATTTTGTTTGGTAGAGCCATCATTGGGTAAAGAACCCTCATCACCCTGCTGCGGAAGGTCCAATGATTCCCACGGTTCGCCGTAATCCCTATCGACTTTACTATCCAAAACCTGACGCGTGATGAGATCCACCTTGGCCACTGCCGGATTCCGTCCCAAGGCACGAGCCAGCTCTACAACGTATTTGGTTTGTCCTCCGGTATCTGCGTCCCTGCCAAGCTCTAGATTTTTACCTCGAATCAGACCATGAACACTGATCAACAATATGTACAAGCCGTCCTGCGGCTTTGGCATATCCATTCCTTTTGTTTGGTTTGGTTTGGTTTGGTTTTTTTGATAACGCAGCAGCGCTGTTTAACGAGTTAACACATTGAAGTATAGATCAATTTTAAGAAAAGTGTGACTGGACCATGAGCCCACATAAAGAGAGCGCCCAATAGCGCCAAAGATTACAGCCAAAGACCGGGGTTCAGACTGTGTCGGTTGCCAATTGCACCAAGCGATAACCGGATCCGGAAACAGACTCCAGTAACCAGCCATTTTCCGGAAACAATTCCAGTTTTTTGCGTAAACGGCTGATGTGAATATCCACAGTTCTTGTACTGATTTCAGCACTCCTGCCCCAAACATTGGCCAGCAAATCGGCCCGAGTTCGAAGCTTATCCGTGGTTTGAAACAGATACATGGCCAATTTTAGCTCTGTGGGTGTTAACTTTATTTCTTTGCCAAAACGGGTGACCCGATGCTCCCCGCTGTCCAGTACATATTCACCGAGCTTAATTACGGATTGATCCTGCTGAGAAATGGTGGCACGACGCTCGAGACTGTCAATTCTGGCCAATAGCTCATTGCGTTCGACGGATTTGGAAACAAAATCGTCTGCCCCCAATTTCAGAATACTTGCCACCTCATCGCTGCCATCACGAAAAGTCATAAATAAAACAGGGATTTCCCATCCCATATTTTTGCGTACCCACTGCAGAACCACATCGCCTTTGATATCCGGCAATTCCCAATCCAGAATCAACAACCCAAAACGTTCATGGGCAACATTTTCAATAAAGGACTGCCCGGTAAAAAAGGTTTTGCAGGCATGGCCGGCTTTTTCCAACCATACAGTCATCAGTTTCGCCTGCCCTGGGTCATCTTCTAGGATAGCGATATACATGTGGCCTCCACGGGAAACATAACTTTTACTATATTTTTACACATTTACCATAAAAAGTCTTTCGTCAAAACCAATTTTATCTAACAATTAAAGCGTGGTTGTCTCAAGCAATGTCTCGCTCACTAATTAGCCTCATCCTAATTCAAGGAATTGACCATGAAACTCATACTCGTTTACGGTTCCAGCTTGGTACTTGCATCGGTCATTTACTGGACAATCGGTTACTTTATCAGCACACAGAATCTATTTTAGTTCAGGCACCATTTTTACCCATTTTCCAGAGCTTCCCATTTAGCGTAGGCCTGTTCGATTTTTTCCCCCAGGATTCTTAACTGCTCCAGCGTTTCACCAATTATTGCCTGATCCTGCTGATAAAACTCCACACTGTTGACAGAGTTTTCCACCTGCTGTTTTTCCTGCTCCCACTGTTCAATCAACGCGGGCAATTGCGCCAGTTCTCGTTGATCCTTGTAACTGAGTTTGCTCCGTTTTGATTTAAGGTTAGCAGATTTAGTATCACTCTTGCTGAGTATTTTAGCCTGCATCGGCTCCGAAGCCGCGCGTTGCCTGAGCCAATCATCGTAACCGCCAACGTATTCTCGAATTACCCCCTCACCTTCAAACACCAGAGTACTGGAAACAACATTATTAATAAAGCTCCGATCATGGCTTACCAAGATCAAAGTTCCTTTATAATCCAATAGTAACTCTTCCAGCAACTCCAATGTTTCCACGTCCAAATCATTAGTGGGTTCATCCAAGACCAACACATTGGATGGCCGACACAAGATCCTCGCCAACATCAATCGATTACGTTCACCACCGGATAGATTTCTTGCCGGCTCCCTGGCCTTTTGGGGAGTAAATAAGAAGTCCTGCAAATAACCGATCACATGCTTGCTCTTACCATTCACCGTAACGGTATCACTACCCAAGTTGAGATTATCAATGAGACTCTTATCCGGTTCCAATTGTTGTCGTTGCTGGTCAAAATAGGCCACTTGCAACTTGGTTCCCAACTCAACGTTACCGGAATCGGGTAGGAGTTCTTGCAGCAACAATTTGATCCAAGACGATTTACCAATACCATTAGGGCCGATTAAACCGATTCTATCGCCGCGTAAAACTCGTAGAGAAAAATCCTTAACCAACACTTTGCCGTCCAAGGTTAAACTCACATCGCTCAGTTGGGCTACCAGCTTACCGGAGGCATCTCCATCACTGCCGCTGAGTCGGGCGGTACCGCCTTGCCGGCGCCGTTGTTCTCTTTGTTGGCGCAAAGCTTTCAGCGCCCGAACCCTTCCTTCGTTTCGAGTCCGACGGGCTTTTATGCCCTGACGAATCCATTGTTCTTCCTGAGCCAGCTTCTTATCAAACTGAGCATGGTGCTCCTGTTCCACGGCCAAGCGATGTTCTCTTTTCTCCAAATAGTCCTTATACCCACCATTCCAGGATGTCATCCAACCTCGATCCAACTCTAAAATACGAGTGGAAACTTTTTGAACAAACGCCCGATCATGACTGATAAACAACACCGCACCGCTAAACTTCAATAAAACATTTTCCAACCATTCGATGGTTGCAATATCCAAATGGTTTGTGGGCTCATCCAAAAGCAGCAACTTGGGCTCAGACATAAACGCCTTTGCCAACAAGACTTTTCGAATCATGCCTCCAGAGAGCTGATTCAACTGCCAATCCTGATTAATATTCAGTTCAGAACAGATATTCGCTATTTTCTGATCCAAGCCCCACGCACCCAGCTCGTCCAAATCGTGCTGCAAGGCCGCCAATCGGTTTAGCCCTCCATGATTGGGGTCTTGTGCCAGTTGTCGTGTCAGCTCATGATATTCGTTTAATAAGGCCCCAGCCCCGGGCAAACCCAAGGAAAGCACCTCATACACACGGGTTTGCGCCTGAAACGGCACCTCTTGATCCAACGCCGTTATTTGATGGGCATCCAAACCACTAAAGGAGCCTTCATCTGCCGTTTGTAAGCCCTGCAAAACCCTAAGAAATGTAGATTTTCCACAGCCATTTCGGCCTAACAAACTAATACGTTCGCCGGCCTGGATTTCCAGGGACACACGGTCCAATAGAACTTGCTCGCCAAAAGCAAGACTGAGGTTTTTTATGGAAACTAATGACATAGAAGCTGCTGCAAATTGTTAAACGCCATTAGAGCAAATTTTAAGCTGTTAAGGAAGATCACTATGCCAACACTATTGCGCCTGCTGTTGTATTTCCTGATATTGATCCACCGTTAAACCGCTGAAAGCCAAGAGCTTGTCGCGATCACGCGTTTCTTCACACAGAATCGATACTCCAATATCAGCTTTAGCGCCAACAGCATCCGCATACATGTGGTGCGCCAGTTCCAGTATACAGGCATCACGTTGCATTTCATCATTGATATCCAGCAAAGGAATTCCACTGTGAAATGAATGCACCAATTCCGTATGCAACTGCGGCAACCGAAACTCTTTTACCATCATGGCACCCACAGTATCGTGCGTATACCCCAACGCCGCTTTCTCTCTTTGTGTTATCCCGCATGCCGAGTCGGCGTCGGCGAGCAAAGCGTCATAATCCTGAGCATAATTGACCGCCAGAGTAATCATCCCCACATCATGCACCAAACCCAAAAATTCCAAATCATCCTTGGCGTGGGGACACAACACCTGCGCCAACAAACGACAGCGATGCGCCACATGAAAGCAATGCCTCATAATCACCCCTGCCATCCCACCCGTGGCGGCCACTTCATGTAAAATGGCGGTCACCACGGCACTGCGGATGGATTTTAAACCTAACAACCGCATTGCAACCGGTACGTTGGCCACCTCTTGGGCACGGCGGTACATGGGTGAGTTAGCGTATTTAAGCAAAGCGGCAGCGACCAGTGGATCGCGCATGATCGTGCGTTCTAAAGCTTTCATGTCGGGCTCTGCCGAAGCCATAATACTCAATGCCTCTGTGGCACTGGCTCCTGCTTTGGGGAATTTGAGTTGATTTATATTAATCGCTTGCAACACGCCTACTCATGTCAGATCCATCAAAAAATAAACGACTCAAATACCGGTAAACTCTCACTGTCATTCAAAAACCGTTCTGCCACAATCACACCGCAGGCTGACCAGGTTTGAAAATAGTTAGCACGTCGACCAATCAATGTGCCCTTTTGACCGTCATAATATTCCGGCCAGTTATCTCGCGGTAATTTCTCCTTAGCCGTTTGCAACATTTTTTGCGCCAGGTCGTGATGCCCGGTGCGAATTGCCGCACCGGCAAAAGCCCAAATCAAGCAAGGCCAATGTCCTCCATTGTGATAGGACCAAGGCACATTCTTGGGATCACTGCCCGTAGTATAAGCCCATTTTTCACCACTCACCGCTGGATAAAGAATTTTCAGAGGCATTTGGCCCACCAAATCATCCCAGCGATGGCGATACAAATCCATCAACTGAACGGATTGTTCGTCTGTTGCCAAACCAAACATAACAGCCAGCAAATTGCCGAAAGCAAAAAATCGAAAGTCCATTCGCCCCGGCCCCAGGTTTCCCACAAAATAACCACTGTGTTCCGGTACCCAACCATCGATCCATTCAGGAATGGTTTCCGGGTAGATATTGAACAGGTTTACCGCATCCACGCCAAACTCCTCACTGCGAAACCGGTGTATTTCATTGAGTCGCTGGCGATCCAACCAGTAATAGATACGCACATAAGAGCGCAAGGTTTTCAGACGCTTGCTCACATTATTCAGCAGAGTTTGGGTTTCAGGGGTGGCCAATAACAATTCCTGTGCAGTGTGTAACATACCATAGAATAGTGATTGTATTTCTAATGGGTGACCATAGACCCCCATGCGCCGATCAATCATGAAGGAGGCATCGGGCACCAACATACCCGGTGATTGCTCAAAACTTTCTTTTAAATACAGTTGCAGTGTCTGGCGCATGCTTTCCTGAAACTCCGGGCTGTGGGCCAAGGCGATGTCGCCCGTCACCACAACATAGGAGCGCAATAACAGCATCCACCACATTGCAGAATCCACTGGCGCCACTCGACCAATAGCCCGGTCACCAAAATCGGCGGAGGGTTCTCCCTCTTTGGGAGTGCGAAAACTGGCCGGCATCAAGCCCATGGCCCGTTCGTGCCCTTCCATAACCGTCTGCTGAGCCTGCAAACGAACCACCATTTGCAGAAAATTTCGCACAATATCCGTATTTCCATCCATGAGAAACACCATGGCGCTGGGAACAAAATCACGAATGAAACATTCCTCGTAGTTTACCGCTTCCACCGTATTGTCCACGGCCGCGGCGGTTCCAACCGGCTGCTCTCGAAAATATAAGATGGATCGATTTAAGACATCATAGGCGGATTGAATGGCTGAATCGGTACTCATTGGGTACTCACAGATCCTTCTCAAATTCCATTGAATTATCAATTCATTAAGACTATGCCATTTAACCTATAATGCAACTTTGAAAAATTAGTTTCACTAAACTGATACAAAACAATGCAAGTAATTATTAACGTATTAGACTATACTAATAGTTAAACTATAAATCAGGAGCCGAACCACAACCCTGGAAAACGATAAAGCTGACAACAGGTCAAGCAAAATATTCTCCAGGCGACCCAGCTCCGTTTTAAAAAAGAAGCGGGAGAAAAAACATGAACACCCAGCGTTGTATTCATTTTCAATTTATGCCCATGGGCATGCGAGTGCTCTATACCTCTACACTCATCGTGCTGGGGATAGGATATTTGTTCGCCATGATTCATATCTTTGCGTCCCACGCCGGGCGTGACGGTGATCCAGGCTTATCGGTAGACGACCTCATCATTGCCTATAGCGGCAGCAAAAACGATACCCGGCTTGAGGCGGCACTAAAAGGTCCCATGGCCAATATGCTCCCCGGTGAAGAAACTGCCAAAATTGTTGCTTGGGTGCGCAGCGGTGCCGAGGAAAAGGACTTTAAAGCCAACGGGATTGATAAAATAGTCAAAGCCCGCTGTGTTACCTGCCACAGTGGCAAAAACCCCCATATCCCCAATCTAAGTGAGTTCGACAGCCTAAAGGAAACCGTACAAAAAGATACCGGGTTTGACATGTTTACCCTGGTACGGGTATCGCATATTCACCTGTTCGGTATCACTTTTATCTTTTTCATCTGTAGTTCTATTTTCTGTCACAGCTACATTAAACCCATCTGGCTCAAATGTGTCATCATCATGATTCCTTTCCTGGCGGTTATCCTGGATATTGGCTCTTGGTACTTGACTAAACTGTTCGAGCCCTTCGCTTGGGTAGTCATGATCAGCGGCGGCTTCATGGGATTGGCCTTTGCCGTACAGTGGATAACATCGATTTATCAAATGTGGTTTTTTAGACTGCCTCAGGAACTCATTGATAGCGATGGTGTGGTTTCTTAGTTACAACTTGGAACCTTATGCAGCAGGGACGCTGCACCATTGGTTTTACGACAGGTTTTACGACAGGTTTTACCGGCTTTACAACTCCGGCTTAAAGTCAGTGGTTTTCGCAACAGTTGTTTAAAAAATACGGGGGATAAACTTCAAGTAGGAAGCGGCGTGGCCTAACAGTATTTAGGAACGATAAACTCATCGCTGTAAATATCCTGCATGGAAGTCCCGGCTAGAAACACCGCACGTCGGGTGGCTTTCACGACCTCAGTGGTCCCGCAAATAAACGCCCGCCAACCTTTCAAATCGGGGTGATCCGCCAGTGCGAGATCCGTGGCTCTGCCATGGCGTACATTTTCGGGTGCGTTGCGAGATTGGCTCTGCACAAACGTAAACTGGGGATAATCCTCGCTTAAATGCCGCAGGCGTTCAAACAAATACAACCCTGCTGCATTACTGCTGCCGTGGTACAACTTTATGGGCCCTCGGTGCCCCTGAGTTAAAGCAGCACGTATGACACCAACCAAGGGCGACAAACCGCAGCCGGTCCCAATCAACAACAGGGGTTGATCCGGATCGCTATCCACATAAAAACAGTTTCCTGCTGCATGACTGATTTGCAAGCTGTCCCCTTCACACAGTTCCTCATGGATCCATGTGCTGACTGTCCCGCCTGCAACTTTACGCACGTGGAGTTCCAAATAATCATCCATATGCGGCACGCTGGCCAGTGAATAACTGCGACCCAACCCCGCTTCCTTGTAAAGCGTTAAATATTGCCCAGAGAAATAATCGTAGTTCTCGGGTCTTGTTAAACGGACACATACAATCTCAGGACTGAGCTGCTGTTTTTGGACAACCTGCGTGTCAAATATGAAACCCTCCGAATTGGGTAGAGCCACTTCCAGGTCCAATGAAGCCTTACAGCTGCAAGCCATGAAATAATTCTGACTAATCAGGGAGGATTTTAATCCTTTTTGGGCGCTCGAGGGAGGGTTGCCATCTACCGTGCGCATCAGGCAACCCTGGCAAATACCACTGCGACAGGAGTTCGGAACGGATATACCGTGGCGTTCCAAACACTCCAAAACGGATTCTTCCGCTTCTGCCTGGTATTTTTTTCCCTCGAACCGAACCATAGGCTTAGCGGCCTAGCACATCACTACGTGTGGTTTCAGCAATAGCTGCCACTTGTGCAATCAGTTCATCAGGTACATTGAGTTCTTTTAAGGTAGAACCCAGGTTTTCCACAACAGCATCAAAATGAGTGTCATTGAGGCCGCGCTCGACCAAATGGGCGTGCCCTTCACGCATATCCTTACCAGTATAATTATGCGGTCCACCGAAGGCCATCGTCAGAAAAGCTTTTTGCTTGGCCGCCTGAGCGTCCATATCCACATCATCAAAAAAAGAATTGATGCGATCATCAGCCAGTACTTTCCGATAGAAAATATCTACGGCCGCGTTTACAGCTGCTTCACCGCCCAATTTTTCAAATAAAGTGTCACTCATTTTAAACTCCTATTAACTTACATGGGATACAATTGCGTGGTATTCGCCACACAATCTATTAATGTATTTGAAATACATTTTATAGTTCCTTTTGCTATTGTCAACAAGAATTCCTATCGATTTCGTACTAAAATGACAAATATCATGCATAACTTACAAAACCACTCTGACACTGGACCCATTCCGCGAGGAAGCGTGATACACTTTTGTTCCATCCCACAATTGCCAATATCATGCAGCTGACACTACACACCGATTACGCTCTACGAGTTCTCATCTACCTGAGTTTAAAGCCGTCCGAGATGGTCACGATTGATGAAATAACCGACTATTATGGTGTGTCTCGCAATCACTTAGTGAAAGTGGTCCACCATTTGGCCACCCAAGGATTTATTAAAACCACCCGAGGAAAAAACGGTGGTATGCAACTGGCAGACAAACCGGAAAAAATTACCATCGGTTCAGTCGTGAGAAAAATGGAAGCAAACTTTGACATCGTGGAATGTTTCAACGACAAGAATGCCCGTTGTAATGTAGTCCCTATTTGCAACCTCAAATCTGTATTACAAAAAGCCAGCGCTAACTTCCTGAGCTACCTGGATCAATTTAGCATCGCCGATGCTGTGGACGCGGATAAACAGGCGGGAATTGTCATACCTTTCATTAAATAAAGGATTAAAGCTCAAGATAAGTTAAGGAACCTCTGATTAATTCCTGAATGAGCAGAGATGAGGAATAAATTGGTAAGTGCGAGGCGAAAAACGCAGGGAATATCGGGAATATTTTCAAGTTTTTCAACGAAGCAATTGACAATTTAGGCCTCATA